>Ga0222712_10000312_pt1 | contig 67607 bp, 61 predicted proteins | sample C33_657DmetaG_FD_165043 | JGI IMG/M metagenome (GOLD analysis project Ga0222712, IMG submission 165043) | Estuarine water microbial communities from San Francisco Bay, California, United States - C33_657D | ecosystem: Environmental > Aquatic > Marine > Unclassified | place: USA: California... | reverse complement strand
TGCCTCCAGGAACTCATCCGCCAGAAGTTCGACGGCCACATCTCCATCGAGCACGAAGCCGACTGGAAGGACAGCGTCCCGCAGGTGAAGCATAACATCGATTTCGTCAAAGCCCGCGCGAAGTAAGGTTGCTTCGAGGTAGGGATAGCACCACGTGCTGTCCTCCCAAAGCCCCCGGAAAACCGGGGGCTTTTTAGTGGGCGGAGAAATGCAACGAAACACTCTCGGGTGGCAGGTGGCAGCCCCAGGTGGCGGGTGGCGGGTGCTCATCCCGAGACCTGCGCCCGAACCCGAACACCCGAACCTGACACCCGATGGCCGAGACCAGAGACCTGAAATGCATCTCCCGCCACCGGCCACCCGAGGCTGCCACCCGCCACCTGAAATAGGCTCCCCAGCCAATCATCCGGTCTCCGGTTTCCCTATGAGTTCGCTGTTACTGCCTTGGGTAGGGTCGGGACCGCGTCACGATATAGCCTGCCTTCAGCCGCCGCAGGGCGGCTAAAGGTAGGGGCGCGGCTCCGCCGCGCCCTCCGTTCAGGAGTGCACGATGAATCGTGCCCCTACCTTAGTTCGCCCTGCGGCGAACTAGGGCAGCACGCGGTGCTGCCCCTACCTCGAGACATCCCTCACTCCGCGATCGCCGCCTTCAGCTCCTTGAGCATGCGGCGCAATTCGCCCGGAGTGTCGTAATCCTTGCGGCCCATGGGGAGCGACTCGATCGGAAGGTAGCCATTGTACCTGGCGTCACGCGCGATCTTCACGATCTTACGCATGTCGGTGAGGGGCTTGTTCGGCTTGCCGAACGGGGTCTCCTTGACCTGCCAGTTCACGGCGTACGGCGCGGCCAGCGCCATGTCGGCGTACGGGTCGTCCGTGAGATATTTGCCCGTATCCACGATGGCACGGCAGTTCGGGTGGTTCACGCGCTTGAGCAGGCTGACGTGCTCGGCGCCGGTGGTCAGGAAATCGCCGTGGTTCTGCACGCCGATGAAGATGCCGCGGGCGGCGGCGAAGTCGGCGCATTCGCGGAAGTCGTCGGCGATCCAACCTTCGACGACGTCGCGCGAAGCGCCGCCGGAGACGACCTGCCATTTATGGGGCGGGATATTGGTGTCGGCGAAGACGCGCAGCACGGGGGCTCCGAGCTTCACGCAGACCTCGACCCAGTCCTTGATGCGCTGCTTGCCTTCGGCGCGCAGGGCCAGGTCGGCGGTAGTGACCTCGTTCTTCACGCCGCTGCCGCTGATCTCGAGTCCGAGACGGAAGGCCTCGTGCTTCACAGCGAAGATCTCGGCGTCGGTCGGCGCCTTGGGATAACTGGCGAAGAAATAACCCGTGAGGTCGATGGCGTCGAAGCCGGCTTCGGCGGTGAAATTCAGCAGCTGGCTGAGCGTCATCGCCTTGGGGTGCTTGGGATCCTTGAGCCCCTGGTTCAGCTCGACGTAGAACGAGTAAGCATTGAGCGAAGTGCGCAGACGCGAAATCTTGCCGGCCGGCGCAGGCTCGGCGGCGCGGGCGGACAGACCCAGTGCGGCGAGCGAAAGCCAGGCGGACTGTTTCAGGAAATCGCGACGAGGGGTAGCGGAGGACATGCAGAGACAGTGTGCAAAAGTGAGAAGGGGCAAAAGGGTAAAGGCATGGAAAGGGTGCTGAGGTAGGGGCAGCACCGCGTGCTGCCCTAGCCTGCTACCTCTGGTAGGGTCGGGACCGCGTCACGACATAGCATGCGTTAAGCCGCCGCAGGGCGGCTGAAGGCAGGGGCGTGGCTCCGCCGCGCCCTCCGTCCAGGAGGGCACGATGAATCGTGCCCCTACCTTAGTTCGCCCTACGGCGAACGAGGACAGCACGCGGTGCTGCCCCTACCCCACTCACCCTTCCGGCGTAAACCCAAGCACGACATCCCAACGCGCGGAGAGCTCGCCGGCTTTGGATCCTTTGAGCGGATTGAAATCGAGCGTGACGCTCTCGCGCTGCTTGGCGTCCTTGATGCCCTTGTAAACCATGTCGTTGGCGTTGAGCTCGTGGCCCTTGATGTAGCACTGGGTGATGAGCTCCTTCTTGCCCTTGATCTTCACGGCAAGGTGAATGTGCGGGGTACGCGGCTTGTAAGGCACGGGCTTGATCGTGCGGAAGACGTATTCGCCATTGGAGCCGGTGAGGAATCGTCCGAAGCCCTGGAAGTTGCCATCCCGCTTGGCCGCATTGCCGGTCTTGGTGTGGAGATAGGCGCCGTTGTTGTCGGCCTGCCAGATCTCGACCAGCGCGTTGCGCACCGGCTCGCCATGCTCGTCGAGGATGCGACCGGATAACCAGGCGATCTCACCGACCGCCGGCGTGACACCGTTGTTCACGATGATCAGGTCGTTGTCGGTATCGAGCGGCAGCTTGTCGGGATAGAACGGACCCTCGGTCTGCTTCGGCGTGCGCGTCAGAGCCTCGGCGAACGCCCCCGGGACCGCGAACATCGCCGCACCCAGGGCGACCTGCCGGAGGAAATCACGACGCGCACGGAGATGAGCCGGCAGAGGGGGTAAGGCCATGCGTGGGTGATAAGGGAAAAAGGGTTGAGGGGCAAGGGGCAGATTTTGGCGGTTAGGCATGATGCCGCCTCAAACCCTTTCGCCGCAGCACGGCCGGGTTCTCCCAACCGCTGAAACCTGAAACGGGTAGGGTCGGGACCGAGTCACGACATAGCCTGCACCAAGCCGCCGCAGGGCGGCCGAAGGTAGGGGCGTGGCTCCGCCGCGCCCTCCGCTCAGGAGTGCACGATGAATCGTGCCCCTACCTGAGTTCGCCCTGCGGCGAACGAGGACAGCACGTGGTGCTGTCCCTACCCCACCCACCCACCTCGAGCCCTCCTGTCCTCGAGCCCTCAGGCCATCCGGCCCTCGAGTCCTCGAATGAAAACCTTCCCCTCCCCTCCCCTCCCCCTTTATTCTCCCCTGACGTCCATGTCGGAATCCCCTCGCGACCAGATCCTCCGCCTCCGCGCCGCCATCCAGCGCCACGAGGAGCTGTATCGCAAGAAGCACGCGCCGGAGATCTCTGACTTCGAGTTCGACAAGCTCGTCGACCAGCTCGCGGACCTGGAACGAGAGTTCCCGATGTTCGCCGGACCCGACCTCGGCATCGGCGACGACAAGTCCGAGGGCTTCCAGCAGGCCGACCATAAGGCGCCGATGCTGTCGCTCGACAACACCTACGACGAAGCCGACTTCCGCGCCTTCGGTGACCGCCTCTACAAAGCCCTCGGCGGCGCGGGCCTGGAATTCATCGTCGAACCCAAGGTCGACGGAGTGGCCGTGTCCCTCACCTTCGAGAAAGGCCAGTTCGTCCGCGCGGTCACCCGTGGCAACGGCACGCGGGGCGACGACGTGACGGCCAATGTCAGCCTCATCCGCGAGATCCCGCGCACGCTCAAGGGCGCGCCCGACCTCCTCGAGGTCCGCGGTGAGATCTACATGGAGCTCGCCGAGTTCCAGCGCCTCAACCAGCTCCGCGAAGCCGAAGGCGAACCCCTCTACGCCAATCCGCGTAATCTGGCCGCCGGCACGGTCAAGCTCCTCGACGGCGAAGAAGCCCGCAAGCGCCGCCTCAGCATCGTCTGCTATGGCCTGGGTGCCTGCGAGCCCGCCACCGCTTTCGCCACGCTCAAGGAATTCAAGAACAAGCTGAAAGCCTGGGGCTTCCCGATCCGCAACGACCTCGACGTCCAGCAGGGCATCGACGCCGCCTGGAAAGCCATCCAGCAGCTCGACGTCCTCCGCCGCGACCTCCCCTTCCCTACCGACGGCGCCGTGGTGAAGGTCAACCGCCTCGAAGACCAACGCCGCGCCGGCACGACGAGCAAGTTCCCGCACTGGGCCGTGGCGTTCAAGTTCCCTCCTGACCAGGCCGAGACCATCCTCCGCAAGATCAGCATGCAGGTCGGCCGCACCGGCGCCATCACGCCCGTCGCCGAACTCGACCCCGTCCTGCTCGCCGGTTCGACCGTCGCCCGCGCGACGCTGCACAACGCCGACGAAATCGCCCGCAAGGACATCCGCGAAGGCGACACCGTCCGCATCCAGAAAGCCGGTGAGATCATCCCGCAGGTCCTTGGGGTCGTGTTGGAGAAACGCCCCGCCGAAGCCGTACCGTTCGGCTTCGAAGCCCGCCTCAAGGAACTCGGCCTCGACGCGATCCGCGACGGCGAAGAAGCCGCCTACAAGCTCCGTGCCCCTTCGCGTGAGATGAAGATCCGCCGGCTCGTGCACTTCGCCAGCAAGCAGTGCCTTGATATCGACGGACTCGGGGACGCCGTGGCCGAGCAGCTGGTAGACCTCACCCTCGTCAACGTCCCCGTCGAGGCACTGAGTATCACGCCGGCCCAGTGGCGCATGCTCGAAGGCTTCAAGGATAAGTCCGTCGACAACATGATGGCGGGGCTAGAGCAGGCCAAGCAGCGCGAACTCTGGCGGGCGATCCACGCCCTCGGCATCCCGAACGTCGGCATGCAGACCGCCAAGGACCTCGCCCGGCACTTCAAGTCCATGGACGCGCTGGAAGCCGCGCAGCCCGGCGACCTGCTCGTCACCAAGGTCGGCAAAAAAGGCGGCGTCTCGTATGAGTCCGTCATCTCCGGCGTCGGCATCGAAGTCTCCGAGTCGATCCTCTCGTTCTTCAGCGACCCTAATCATCGCGACTGGGTGAAGGCCATGCGCGCGGCCGGACTGAACCTCACCGAGGCCGCCGCGGCGGGCTCGGTCGAAGGCGTCGCCGGCAAGACCTTCGTGCTCACCGGCACCCTGCCCACGCTCGGACGAGACGAAGCGCGCGACCTCATCGAAAAAGCCGGCGGCAAGGTCTCGGGCAGCGTCAGCAAGAAGACCGACTACGTCGTCGCCGGCGAGGAAGCCGGCTCGAAGCTCACCAAGGCCCAGGAACTCGGCGTCGCCATCCTCGACGAAGCCGGCCTGCGCGCGCTGCTCGGATGAACATGACCAACTTACCCTTACTCTCCGAAGAAGCCGCTGAGCTCGCCCGCAAGGGGGATGCGGCCGGCTTGGCCGCGCTGATCAAAGGCGGCCTGGCGGTGGACGCGCAGGACGCCAAGGGGAACACGCTGCTGATGCTGGCGGCGTATCACGGCAAAGCCGAGACGGTCGCGATGCTGCTCAAGGCTCGGGCCATAGTCGACCTGCGTAACGCGAAGGGCCAGACGCCCCTCGGCGGCGTGGCCTTCAAGGGCTACGTCGACATCGCCACCCTGCTCCTCGACGCCGGTGCCGACCCGCTCGCCGACCAAGGCGGCTCCACGCCCGCCGACTTCGCGACGCTGGCCGGCAAGACCGAGATCCTCGCGCTCCTGCAGGCCCGCCGCGACCAAGCCGCCCGTCCTACCCGCTGGTATAGCAAGCTGATCGGGTGGATGCGGGGTAAGTGATTATCAGGCAAAAGAAAGGTGCCTTAGCCTGACCATCACCCGCGTTAATTCTTAGACTGAAGGAGAGCCTTCAAGTCAGCTGGGCAGTCTTGTCTCCACAAAATACGGGTACGCAGCCAGCCACGCTCATACTCCTCACCCTGGGAGTGTACGTTATCATGTTTGCGAGCAATGACATCATCCGGGGCATCCATGACGGACGAGGTCGCCTCTTGGGCGAGAACCCGGAGATGGCGTCCGTCCAAGACGAGATCCTTGAACACACGGTCGATGGGTTTTCCAAACCTGCGCGAGCTGTCGCGCACAACCATGCCGAGGGCCCTCATGTTCAGCGCATACTCACGGGCAAAAATTCGGTGGGCAGGCAGATCAAGCCAGCCGGGCTTGAGCATTTCATCGGGGTTTTGCGTCAGCCTTTCTGCGATCGCAGCCTGCTCGCCAAGCATGGCATCCCAGCGCAGCAAGCTCCTCACCCTCGAGCCTTTGCCGTGAGGGCAATCATCCCGATAACGAGCCACGACGTCAGGGAAACGCAGGTAGGGGTCCACGTCTCCTTGGTAATACCCGCACTTTACCGATGTGCCGCCGCCTTCCTTGTGCGCACGGCATTCGGCGAAAAATTGGTCGAGGCAGGAGAGACGCAGGTCGGGAGGCAGATCCTTACGGAGGAGCAGATTACGCGCCATCGAACGACCATTACCGAGGAAGCCAGGGGCAGCCATCACGGCAAACTGCTGTCGCGTGAACTGGTTGTCCTCTGATTCGACGTATTGGCCAAAGAGATATTGGTCCCTCTCCTTCAGCCACTTGGGGTCCTTGAGGATCATCGGGTCTTTTGCCAGATCCGCCTTGAAACTCGCCCTCACTTGATCCGGCGAAGGACCCCGCAAGACCTTGCCCCCGGCGTAGGCGGCACCCTCCCCGGCGACGGCCACCACCTGAATAGGCAAAGTGACCGCATCCAAAGCAACCGCACCGATCGGAACCTCCTTCTTATTACCCATGCCGAAGTCCGCCTGCGACATGATCGTGAAACATCCGGACAGCAGGAAGCACGGGGCCTAGGCGAACCAGGCGAGGCGGGGCATGAGCCTATAGAGTCCTTGTATCCGCCGGGTGTCAACGATGGGGGGAAGAGGTAGGGACAGCACCACGTGCTGTCCTAGCGGTCGCCTGATGGTGGATCCTAATGTGCATTCAGGTAGGGCGGGCTCTCCGAGTCCGCCGTCTGTTTGGTTCCAACGGACGGCTCGGAGAGCCGTCCCTACCCGAGGCAGACTATGTCGTGACGCGGTCCCGACCCTACCCATCGCAGAAGGACAGCACGTAGTGCTGTCCCTACCTTATTTGCAGCAGCCAGGCTTGCCGGCGACGAGGTCGGCGGAGCGGGCGAGGATGTCCTTCTTGGCGGCTTCGTCGGTCGCGGAGGCGGCGAGGAGCTCGAGGGCCTTGAGGTTGTTCGACTTCACCATGGCATGATGCGCGGCGGAGGCACGGCGACGGGCGAGGAACAGGACAGAGAGAAGCAGGGTCAGCTGGCCGACGACGGACGTCAGGTGGCCGATGATGGCGTTCGGCGCGGAGTTATAGATGAACTCCTTGCCGCTGTTCACGAGGATGAGCGTCAGGAAAATCGCGAAGACGAAAAGCAACCGGCCCATCAGGCGGTTGCACTTGGCGGCGCGATGGAAGACTTCAGAAGCGGAAGCAGGAGGGGTGCAGGCCATGATAGGGGAAGAGTGAGCCACCCAACTCTGCTGGCAATCCTGCATTGGGTAGGGTCGGGTGGCTAACGGAGGACTGAGTCGATGACTGCATTGAGGACTGAATCGAGGGCTGAATCGATGAGAACAAACAATCCGGCCACCTGCCACCCGGGGCTGCCACCCGCCACCCGAAACAAAATCCGGGCATCGAACCACCCATTTGAAAAAGGCACCACGCATCCTCCCCCATACTCCATACTCGATACTCCATACTCTGCCCGGCCACTCTCCGCCCTTGCCCTCCGCCCTCCCCCTTCTTCTATTTCCTCGTGGCCACGAAGCTTCTCCTTCTCGACTGTGATTCGACCCTCTCGTCCATCGAGGGCATCGACGAACTGGGCCGCCTGCGCGGCCCGGAGACCTTCAAGGCCGTCGAGGACATGACCAACGCGGCCATGGACGGCGGCACGCCGATGGAAGCCATCTTCGCCAAGCGCCTGGAGATCATCAAGCCGACCAAGGCCGAGCTGGAAGCGATCGGCGCGAAGTACATCGCCACCGTCGAACCGACCGCCAAGGCCACCCTCGCCCAGCTCCGCGCGGCCGGGTGGAAGATCGCCATCGTCAGCGGCGGCTTCACCCAGGCCATCCTCCCGCTCGCCGCTTATCTCGGCATCGACCGAGTCGAAGCGGTGATCCTTCGTTTCAACGCCGACGGCTCCTACGCCGGCTTCGACGAGACCTGTCCGACCTGCCGGTCCAAGGGTAAGAACGTCGTCGCTCGACGCCTCCGCGCCGAACACCAGGCCACGCAGGTCATCATGGTCGGCGACGGCGCCAGCGACCTCGAGGTCAAGGGCGACGCCGACAAGGTTATCGGTTTCGGCCGTTACGCCGTCCGCGCCAAGGTGAAGGCCGGCGCGGATGTGTTTATTACGTCGCTGGATCAGCTGGTCGGAGTGGTCTGATAAGGTAGGGCGGGCTCTCCGAGCCCGCCGTTGACCGAATCGAGACACGAATCTGTCGTTGCGAACGGACGGCTCGGAGAGCCGTCCCTACCTGCAACCCGCCACCTGAATATGATGCGAGGCAACTAGGGCAGCACGCGGTGCTGCCCCTACCCATTACGGGTAAATGCAGCTGGCGGGTAGCGGCAAGCAGACGGGAGCCTCAGAGAGGTAAAAGATGATTCATTTTGCGGCCTTTTTCTTTCCCAACCGCCAACCGCTAACCGCCAACACCGGCCTCACTCCTTGCCATCCTTAGCCCATTCTCCACCCTATCATTCATGCGCTGCCTCCTGCCCCTGCTCGCTTTCGTCTCGGTCTTCGCCGCCGACGCCCCCGCCCCGCTCCGCGTCTTCCTCCGCTGCGGCCCGAAGACGCACGGTCCGGGCGACCATGATCACCCGGCCTTCGCGCGCGACTGGCAGCCTCTGCTCACGCAGGCCGGCATGAAGGTCTCCGTCGGCGACGCTGACGCCAAAGGCGTGCAGACCTTCCCCTCCGACGAAGAACTCGCGCGCACCGACGTGCTCGTCATCCACCGCCAGGGCGGCGGCGACTTCAAGCCCGACGAACGCGCCCGCGTCGAGAAGTTCGCCGCGCGCGGCGGCAGCTTCGTCGTGATCCACGCCGGCGCCGTCGCCGGCAACGACGCCTCGGCCGACTTCTACAAGGACCTCGTCGGCGGCTCCTGGCGCCAGAAGGTGACCAAGTGGCGCGAAGGACCCATGCAGCTCAAGTTCGTCGACCAAGCCCACGCCATCTCCAAGGGCGTCGCCGACTTCGGCATGAAGGACGAAATCTATTACGACATGGACCTGCGCGCCGACATCCACCCGCTCGCGACCGCGCCGACGCCGAAGAAGGCCGGCGACGGTTTCGAAGCGCAGACGCAGCTCTGGACGTACGAGAAGCCCGGTGCGCAGCGCGCGTTCGTCTTCATCCCCGGTCACACCTACGTGAACTTCAACCGTCCCGACGTGAAACTCCTGCTCTTCCGCGGCATCGCCTGGGCGGGCCGTCACGCCGACCCGCAGGCCTTCGACCGGGCCGCGAGCCTGCAGATCTGCGTCTTCCCGGTGCCTCCCTCGACCGAGCCGGAGAAGAAGTGAACAGGAAGGGCAAGAGCTAGGGCTAGCCCTGTCTCGCCTAGCAACCGAGGATCTCGCGGATCTTCGAGCGGCGGTAACGGAAGATTCCTTCCACCTTCTTCTTCACGAACGGATAGGCGACCTCGCCGAACGGCCAGAGCGGCAGCTTGTACAGCACCTCGTCATCCATACGCGTCTTACCGCCTTCGTCGGCGAACGTATGCGTATGGAACCAGACGGCGTAAGGACCCTTGAGCTGTTCGTCGGCGAAGGCGTAAGGCGGATCCCAGTGGGTGATACGCGTGCGCCAACCGAAGGGGATGCCGTTCAGCGAGAGGCTGTAGTCGATCAACGTGCCCTGCTTCATCGCGATCGGCAACGGGGTCTTGATGCGGAAGCTCAGTTCCGGCGGCGTGATCGCCTGGAGGTTCTCGGCCTTGGAGAAGAACTCGAAAACCTTCTCGATCGGCAGCGGCAGGACGGTGCTCTCGAAGTAGCGGTGGACCCCCGTGGGCAAGGAATTCGGCTTCGCGAGATGGTCGCGGCGGTGGGCGCGGATGACGTCGCTGTAATCGGACACGGGAGAAGGCGTTAGGAGTAAACTGGCTTGCTCGAGGGGGGGTGTCAATAGACCCCTCGGGGAAAGGGCTTGCCGAGGGGGCTGGTCGGGTTTCCCTTGGAAGCCTCCCCTTTCCAATGGCCTCCCCCCGCTCCCGTCGCCAGACCACCGGTGCCTTCGGCACCAGCAAGCCCCGCGATATCAAACGCGATTTCACCAAGCCCGCCCCCGCGCCGGCGGCCGACAAGGGGCCGCGCGAACCCAGCTTCGCCGACAAGCTCATCGCCTTCTCCCAACCGATCCTGGAACAGGCGGGCGGGAACCACACCGCCGCCAAGGGCGCCATGAACGTCGCCATCCTGATCTGGAACGCCACCATCGAGGGCGAAGCGAAGATCAAGGAAGCCAAGGTGAAGCTGGCCGCCCTGCCGGGCGCCACGGCCGAACAGGTCGAGGAACTCGTGACCACCATGGCGGCCCGCAAAGCCGAGCTATACCCGGAGGAGAAGCTGGTCGTGACCAATTTCATCCTCAAGTTCAACCACAAGCGAGGAGCCCAGTTCCGCGTCTCGGCCGTCAACATCAACCCGGCGGGCGTCAAGAAAGCCGACCTTTCGGACATGGTCAAGGTCACGGCCTGAAGTCGGCGTTTTCCCATTTGCAGTCGGCTGGCTTGAGGTCTGATTGGGTGACGCATGAACACCGTCGTCCTCCGCAACGCTGAGATCATCAACGAGGGCCGCCGCTTCCGCGCGGACATCCTCATCCGGGCCGGTCGCATCGAGCGCATCGGCGTCATCCCGGCCGGCACCCCCGCCGACCAGGAATACGACCTGACCCACAAGCTCCTGCTCCCCGGCCTGATCGACGACCAGGTGCACTTCCGGGAGCCCGGCCTGACGCACAAGGCCTGCATCGCCAGCGAGGCCCGCGCGGCCGTCGCCGGCGGCGTGACCTCGTTCATGGAGATGCCGAACACCAACCCGACGGCCACCACGCACGAGGAACTCGCGAAGAAGTATGCGATCGGCGCCGCCACCTCGGTCGCCAACTACTCCTTCTTCTTCGGCGCCACGAACTCCAACGTCGAAGCCATCAAGGGCATCGACCCGCGCAACGTCTGCGGCGTGAAGGTCTTCATGGGCTCCTCCACGGGCGACATGCTCGTCGACCAGGTCGCCACGCTCGAGGGCATCTTCCGCCACTCCCCGACCATCATCCTCACGCACTGCGAGGACACCCCGCGGATCAAGGCCGCCGAAGCCGCCGCCAAGGCCAAGTGGGGCGAAGACGTCCCGGCCGCCGAACACCCGCGCCTGCGCGACGTCGAGGCCTGCTACCTCTCCTCCTCCATGGCGGCCGAACTGGCGCGCCGCCATGACGCCCGTCTGCACATCCTGCACATCACCACGGCCAAGGAGCTCGCGCTCTTCAGCGCCGCGCCGCTCAAAGGCAAGCGCCTCACCGCCGAAGCCTGCGTGCACCACCTCTGGTTCTCCGATGCCGACTACGCCCGCCTCGGCCACCAGATCAAGTGCAACCCCGCCATCAAGACCGCCGCCGATCGCGATGCGGTCCGCGCCGCCGTGGCCTCAGGCGTCATCGACGTCATCGCGACCGACCACGCCCCGCATACCTGGGACGAGAAAGCACAGACCTACTTCAAGGCCCCGTCCGGCCTGCCGCTCATCCAGCATTCGCTGCTCATCCTCATGGACCTCGTCCGCCAGGGCGCCTTCTCGCTCGAGACGGCCGTCCAGCGCGCCTGCCACGCGCCGGCGATCCTCTTCGGCGTCGAGAACCGCGGCTTCATCCGCGAAGGCTACTGGGCCGATCTCGTGGTCGTCGATCCCGCCAAGCCCCAGCCCGTGACCAAGCCCGGCCTGCTCTACCAGTGCGGCTGGTCGCCCTTCGAAGGCCACACCTTCGGCAGCAGCATCGAACGCACCTTCGTCAACGGCGTCTGCGTCTACGAGAACGGTAAGGTCCGCGCCGACGCCCCGAAGGGGATGAGGCTGACGTTTGATGGGAACACGCGATAGTAGGCAGCGGTTGGCGGTTAGCGGTAAGCGGTTGGAAAAATACCGCCGAGGAGGACTGTATTGAGCGCTGAGTTGAGGACTGAATAGAGGGCTGAATGGATGAAAGCTCAGGGCCAATCCTGACTGCCATCTTCTCAACTTAGACCTCAACACAGACCTCCAAATCTGGTTTTAGCGGCTAGCGGTTGGTGATTAGCGCACAGGCGACAGGAGGGCATAGCCAAGCTTGGTCCATACTGGATGGAGCACCGAGTTAAGGACCGCATAGAGGGCCGAACGGACTGAGCGCTGGGCTGGATTGAATCCACTCAATTCAGACCTCAATGCAGTCCTCCATTCAGTCATCAATCCAGCCCTCTCCTCTTCTTGTCCCCTTGCCACCCCTCCCGCCTGCCCCCTATTAGTCCGACGTGTTCACCCTCCTGAAGACCGATACGACGACGGCCGCGCGCCTCGGCGTCCTGAAGACCCCCCACGGGGAGGTCCGCACGCCGGTCTTCATGCCGGTGGGCACGCAAGCCACGGTCAAAGGGCTCTCGCCCCAGCAGGTCGCCGACACGGGCGCCCAGATCCTGCTCAGCAATACCTACCACCTGAACCTGCGTCCGGGCCGCGAGATCGTCCGCGCCGCCGGCGGCCTCCACAAGTTCATGCACTGGGACAAGCCGATCCTGACCGACAGCGGCGGCTTCCAGGTCTTCTCGCTCGCGAAGCTCCGCACGATCACCGACGAGGGCATCCATTTCAGTTCCCACCTCGACGGCAACAAGCTGTTCCTCGACGTGAAGGACTGCTTCGACATCCAGGACGCGCTGGGCTCGGACATCGCGATGGTGCTCGACGAGTGCCCGCCCTACCCTTGCGACCGCGCCTCGTGCGAGGTCGCCGTGAACCGCTCCATCCGCTGGGCGAAGGAGATGCTCCAGCTGGCCAAGGACAGCGGTTTCCTGGCCTCGGGCCGTCACCTCTTCTGCATCAACCAGGGCTCGGTCTACGACGACCTCCGCATCCGTTGCGCCGAAGAACTCGGCGGCCTCGATTTCCCCGGGCACGCCATCGGCGGCGTCAGCGTCGGCGAGCCGGAAGAACACATGCTCCATCAGGTCGGCCTCGTCGCGCCGCTCCTCCCCAAGAACAAGCCTCGGTACGTGATGGGCGTCGGCACCCCGCCCCAGCTCCTCCGCATGGTCGCGCTCGGCGCCGACATGTTCGACTGCACGATGCCCACGCGCATCGGCCGCCACGGCGGCGCGTTCACGCCCGACGGCCCGATCAGCGTGAAGCACCTGCGCTACAAGGAAGACCACCGCCCGCTCGTGGAAGGCATGGACAACTACACCTGCCGCCACTTCTCGCGCGCCTACCTGCGACACCTGCATCACGCCGGCGAACAGCTCGGCGGCACCTTGCTCGCGCTGCACAACATCCACTTCCTGCAGGACCTCATGGCCCAGGCCCACGCGCACATCGCCGCGGGCGACTTCGCCGCGTGGTCCAAGGCCTGGTGCGAACGCTACGAAGCCGGCGCGAAGGACGAGATCCCGGCGGATTAAAGACAAAGGACAAGACGTTCTCGGGTCCCGGGTCACGGGCCTCGGGAGCCAGGTTCAGGTCTTCAGGTACGGGAGTCAGTCCCGGGTCCTGCACCTGAACCTGAACTCCCGAAACAGATACCCGACGGCCGAGACCTGAGACCTGAAAAGGAATCAGCCCACCCCACGCACACTATGTCGTGACGCGGTCCCGACCCTACCCATGGCGATAGACTAGGGCAGCACGCGGTGCTGCCCCTACCACGAGACAAACATACCCCTTTGCCCACATGCCAGCGTGTCAACGTGTCCCCTCGCTTTGACCTTCGGTCAAAGCGAGAAACTCTCCCCGCAGGAACAACTGGCCTTGGCGTTGGGGTTGGAGAACTTGAAGCCGCCGCCGATCATCTTGTCGGAATAATCCAACTGCGTGCCGCGAAGATACAGGGCCGACTTCGGGTCGACCAGGACTTCGACGCCGGCGGAGCGGACCAGGATGTCGGCCGGCTTGGCCTCGCCGACAAAGCGCATCTTGTAGGACAGCCCGTTGCAGCCGCCGCCGGAGATCGCCACGCGCAGGAAACGTCCTTGGGCCTCACGCGTCGCCAAGGCGAGGACCTTCACGCCGGCCGGAGCCGTCAGGCGGATCAGACGCTCGTCGGCGACGCGCGGACCGGCGGCTGGTGCGGAAGTATCCATCGGTACCCAACATGAGGCCGACCCCCGTGAAAGACAAGCCACCAGCCCCTTTCACCGAACTGGCGCCGGCCGGCCCTCAAAACAGGCTTGCCCGCCTCCCTCCCCGGAGGGATATGATGCCAGTCCGGGTCACGGTCGCGTAGCTCAGTTGGTTAGAGCGCAGCATTCACATTGCTGAAGTCACAGGTTCAAGTCCTGTCGCGACCACCACCCGGGACTTTTCCTTCCGTCGCCGGCGATACGACCGGCCCTGAGCGGCTTCTATTACTTTATAATATTACAGGTCGGATTGTAATTAGGTGTTCCCAGCGAACTGTCGCCTAATTATTCCATAGCCTTTCGCTGACGAGCCTCGCCTTCCCGGCCTCGATCCTTCGCCGCGCCATTCGCAACCTTCCCTGAACGCACTTTCCGATGTCCGAGCCCTCCTCGTCGAAACTTCCCGCCCACCTCAACGAGCTGCTGACGTTCCTGCATGAGCGGCAGGAGAAGCGCGGGAACTGCACCATGAAGGACCGGGCCGAACTCTGGCTCCGCTACGGCGGCGAGGACATGGACATCAGTCCGCCCAACTTCCACCACGCGCTCGCGACCTGGCTGGCCAACGCCGGCCTGGTCCACAAGGACAAAGCCAAGGACGTGGCCGCAGTCCTGTACTGCCTCGGAGTGACCAACTCGAACAACCTGTTCCAGAAGGTGAACCAAGGGAAGTTGGTCACCCTCGGCATCGGCAAGAACGGCCGCCGCAACGCCAAAGGACTGCGCAAAAGCTGATTCGCCGCCGGCGCCCCCGCCGAACCCGTTGACAAGGCACCGGGCCTGCGGATGATGGCGGGATGAGCCGGCATCAGCAAAGGCGCCAACAAGAGGTCGCTCGGGCGCGTTCCTTCCTGGAACGGCGCATGAACGACCTCCGCTCCCGCCTCGGCCTGAAGCCGGACGCCGCCCCGCTCCCCGGGGAAGCCGCCTACGAGGATACCGAGATCGGCCGCGCCCCGGGCCAGCTGCCGGCCGCCTCCCCCTTCGAATCGACCGTCCCGACCAAGTTCCGGGTCATCTCCTACGACGAGTCCAGCTGCAAGGTGGAGGAGTTCGCCGACCTGGATTCCGTCGGCCGTTATGCCGGCAAGCAAGGCATGGTCTGGATCCAAGTCCTTGGCATCACCGACCCGCAGATCGTCCACATCGTCGGCGCCTTCTTCGACATCCCGATGCTGGCCCAGGAAGACATCCTGACGGCCACGTCCCGTCCGAAGTTCGAGGAACACGGCGACAAGCTCCTGGCCATCGCCCGTGCCGTCCGTATCGGCGTCGAGGAAGACACCCCGCGCGGCCAGCAGATCTCCATCGTCGCCGCCCAGAACTGGGTCATCTCCTTCCACGAGAACGACGAGAAGGTCTTCGAGGCCGTCGAGAGGCGCATCGCCGACAACAAAGGCAACATCCGCAAGTGGCACGCCGGTTACCTCGTCTACTCGCTCCTGGACACGCTGGTCGACCGGTTGCTCTACCAGACCGAAGAGATCGAAGACGCCACCACCGAACTCGAGGATTCCATCCTCAAGGGCACCGATGACTGGGACCTCAACGAGGTCTACCGCCTCAAGCGCATCGTCGTGCGCCTCAGCCGCCTCGCCCAGCCGCTGAAGGACATGGTCAGCGTCCTCGAGCACTACGAGCACCCGCTCCTGCCGACGTCCCTGGACATGTTCCTGCGCGACCTTTACGACCACGCCATCCGCGCGGCCGACCGCATCGAGCACGCCCGCATGATCCTCCAGGACCTGCAGGAATACCACCATACCCAGCAGGAACGGAAGACCAACGAAGTCATCCGCGTGCTGACGGTGATGAGCTCGGTCTTCATCCCGTTGACTTTCTTGGTAGGACTCTGGGGCATGAACTTCCACTTCATGCCGGAGATCCACACGGAGTGGGGCGAGAAATACGGCTACTTCCTGGCGCTCGGCTCCATGGGCGCCCTCGCGACCGGCATCATCCTCTGGATGAAGCGGAAGCGGTGGTTCTGAGGGAAGAGTAGAGGGCAGGATAGATCGCTGCGTTGAGGACTGAATGGAGGGCTGAATTGATCAAGAGTCAGGATAGCTGCGGACGCTGTCTTACATTTCCTTTTGTCAATTCAGTCCTCAACTCAGCCCTCCATGCTGTCCTCCATTCAGTCCTCCGCTCAGTCATCCGAACTTAGGCACAATCCTGCGCGTCGACGTCGATGACGTCGATGACGTCCTCGTCGCCGAGGATCTTGGCGCGCAGGGGCAGCAAGGCGGCGAGGAGCGACTTCACGCCGGTGACGAGATACCAGATGTGCACGCGGTGCTGGTCTTGGACCTTCTCGAACGGACACGGGGCCGGGCCGCGGATTTCGCAGACCCCGGGATGCAGGCGCTCGAGTTCCTTGACCCAGGCGTCGGCGACGAAGTTGACCTTCTCGGCGTTGCGCCCGCGGAAGACGTGACGGATGAGATGTCGGTCCGGCGGGTAGCCGAACTCGGCGCGCTTCTCGAGCTCGGCGGCGGCGAAGCCGTGGAAGTCGAGGCGCTTGGCGAACTGGATGGGATCGGAGGCCGGCTGGAAGCTCTGCACGACGACCACTCCCTCAAGGTCACCACGGCCCGCGCGGCCGGCGACCTGGGTGAGCAGCTGGAAGGTACGCTCGGCGGCACGGAAGTCCGGTAGCTGCAACGAGAGGTCGGCGTCGATGATGCCGACCAGCGTCACACGCGGGAAGTCGAGGCCCTTGGCGATCATCTGCGTGCCGAGGAGCATGTCGTATTTGCCCGCGCGGAAGTCTGAAAGCACCTTCCGGAAGAGGTCCTTCTTGCCCATCGTATCGGCATCGATGCGGGCGACACGGGCGCGTGGGAAGAGCTGGGCGATGGTCTCTTCGACCTTCTGGGTCCCGTAGCCCTTCCAGCGGACCTTCGGGGAGCGGCAGCTCGGACAGAGCACCGGGGCGCGCTCCTGATGATTGCACAGGTGGCAGCGGGCGGTGTCGTCGGTCCGGTGCAACGTCAGCGAGACGCTGCAGCGCTTGCACTGGACGGCTTCGCCGCAGTCCGGGCAGACCAGGGAGCGCGAATGCCCGCGACGGTTGAGGAAGAGGATCGTCTGCTCGCGGCGTTCGAGCCGGGCGCGGATGCCGTCGGTCAGCTCACGGGAAAGGATATGCTGGCCCTTCGAGTGAAGGACCTCGCGACGCATGTCCACGATGCGGAACGCCGGCATCGGGCGGTCATCGACGCGCTTGGCCATCACATCGAGGGCGTAGCGGCCGGCCGAAGCGTTCTTCCAGGTCTCGAGCGAAGGCGTGGCGGAGCCCAGCACGCAGGCCGCACCGAGGACCGACGCACGCATCACCGCGACGTCACGGCCATGATACATCGGCGTCTCGCCCTGCTTGAAGGAAGGCTCGTGCTCCTCGTCGACCACGATGAGGCGCAGGTTCGGGAGCGGGGCGAAGACAGCCGAACGGGCGCCGACCACCACCCTCGCCTGCCCGAGCGACATCGCCATCCACGCGTCGAAACGCTCGCCGGCGGAAAGGTGGCTATGCCAGACGACCACCTTGGCGCCAAGGTCGGCGAGGCGGGAGCGGAGCCGGCCGACCGTCTGCGGCGTCAGCGCGACTTCCGGGACGAGGAAGATCGCCGAGCCGCCTTCAGCCACGACCTTGCGGATGAGCGCCACGTAGACCTCCGTCTTGCCGGAGCCCGTCACGCCGTGCAGGAGGTGCGCCCGGAAGGCTTTGGAATCCAGAGTCTGCGTGACCGAGGCCACGGCGGAGACCTGTTCGGGATTCAGGGTATGTCCGGCCGAGGCGATGGTCTCCCCTTCGGCGTAAGGATCGTTGTAGGCCACGCGCCAGAGCACGCTGGCGTCCTCCTTGACCGTGCCGGCCTTGATCAGCGCATCGACGGCCTGCTGGGCGACGCCGAGTCCTTCGACCATCTTCGCGCGGTCGGCCGGCTCCGTCTGCGCGGCCAGGAAATCGATGACCTGCGCCTGACGCGGGGCCTTCTTGCGGAGCTTCGCGAGCGCCTCGGCCTCGGGCGGGGCGATGAGCGTGAGGAGGCGACGCAGGACCGGGCGGACGCCCTTGCGCACCGCGGCGGGCAGGACGGTCTCCAGGACGGAGTTCAGGCCGCAGCCGTAGTAGCTCGCCATCCACTCGGCCAACTTACAGCAGTCGGGCGTCATCACCGGCTGCTCATGCTCGAGCGTCATGATGCTGCGCAAGCGGGCGGAAGGCGGCGGCTCGGCCGGATATTTCCAGACGACACCGATGCTCGTGCGGCCGCCAAGCGGCACCCGGACCAGCTGACCGACCTTCAGGATGTCCTTCAGGGCCGCCGGTACGGAATACGAGTAGGCCCGGGCCCCGCCGTCAAACGGGACCACCTCGGCGACGCCGGGTTCGATTTCTCCGAAGAGATCGGGCACAGGGGGAGGCTCGCCGAAGCGAGGCGGGGATTCAAGCGAGGGTTACCGACCGGACCTGAATTAGCCTCAGGCGTGGATATCCGTGGTCGGCACGCCCGAATGGGCCGCGATCCGGGCGCACATCAGGGCCCAGAAGCAACCGATGCAGTTGGCGACGACCAGCTGGAGGTCGGTGGGCATGCTGTAGAAGATCAGCGTGCCGGGGAACCAGACGAAGTAGTTCGTGAGCAGGTTCGGGAGGACCAAGCGGCGATACCAGCCCGGGCCCATCGCCGCGCGCAGGCGGGCGGTGTCCCAACCGGTGTCCTTCCAGAGGTGGGAGATCGCGTTGAACGGCGCACCGATGAAGATCGTGAAGCCGGCCATGTCGGCCAACACCTTGAGCAGGACGGTCTGAAGATTGGCTTCGGCGCCGAACCACGCGGCCTGAAGCGAATAGAAATAACTGACGACCATGCCCATGAGCGCCCACCAGACCATGCTATGAATCAGGTCGCCGAGCGGGTGCGTCGGGCGCAGTCCCGGGAAGACCATGCGGAAGCACCATGGTATCAGCCCCGAGGTGATCGCCGTACAGATCGCCGCGAAGGCCATCGGGTTGGCGGCATTGACCGCACCGATCCGATTGAGCGCGACGGCGACCTCCGGGACGTTGTAATAGGCGACCACCAGGCCGGCCGCCGCGGACATGATGACGGCCAACGGCAGAGCGATATCCCGCAACGCCTTGATACCCGCGGTCAACGGGGAAGCGGAAGGTTCGCTCATGCGAGGAACTTGCGGAGCAGCTGGTCGATGAGGACCGGGTTAGCCTTGCCCTGCGTGCGCTTCATGATCGGACCCTTGAGCGCGTTGATGGCCTTCTCGTTGCCCGCCCGGTATTCGGCGATGGATTTGGCCACGGACGGATCGGCAATGACTTCCTGGACGATCTTCTCGAGCTCGCCGGTGTCGCTGTTCTGGCGCAGACCCTTGGCGTCGACGATGGCGGCGGCGTCCTGACCGGTCTTGAACATCTCGGTGAAGACTTCCTTGGCCTGCTGCTTGGAGATCACGCCGTCGTCGGTCAGCTTCACCAGGCCGGCGAGCTGCGCGGGCTTGATCGGGCAGGACGCCAGCGCGACGGGGGCGGGAGCGGATTCTTCGAAGGCACCGGCGGCACCGGCCGAGGCGGCGAGGTCGCGGAGGAGGTCGTTGGCGACAAGGTTGGCGATGCCCGACGGGTTCGTCGGATGGGCGGCCACGGCGGCCTCGAACCATTCGGCGAGGGCGCGGTCGTTCACGAGCACCGAGGCGGCGGTGTAAGGCAGGCCGAGCTTCTCGAGGTAGCGGCGCTGGCGGTCGTAAAGGTTCTCGGGGACCTGCTTCGCGAGGCGCGTGACGGTCTCGCGCGAGATCTTGAGGGTCGGGATATCCGGATCCGGGAAGTAACGGTAGTCGTGGGCGTCTTCCTTGTCGCGGAGGACGTAACCACGGGCGAGCTCGGCGTTCCAACCGCGGGTCTCCTGCGTGATCGAGCGGCCGGCTTCGAGCTCGCGGATCTGGCGGGCGGTCTCGTAGATGACCGTGTCGCGGACGCTCGAGATCGAGTTGAGGTTCTTGGTCTCGGTGCGGGTGCCGAGCTTCTCGGCGCCCCGGCGACGGACCGACACGTTGCAGTCGCAGCGCAGCTGGCCCTTCTCCATGTCGCAATCGGCGACGCCCGCCTGGGTGAGCATCGCGACGAGGGAGCGGAGGAAAGCCTCGGCTTCGGCGGAGGAACGGAGGTCCGGCTCGGTGACGATCTCGAGGAGCGGCACGCCGGCGCGGTTGTAGTCGACCAACGAACCGCTGCCGGCGTGGCTGAGCTTGCCCACGTCCTCTTCGAGGTGAGCGTGGTGGATGCGGATGAACTTATGCTCGCCCATCACGTTGCGCGAGGCGCCCGGGAGCTCGATCTCGACCTGGCCGCCGACGACGACCGGGAAGTCCTTCTGGGTGAGCTGGTAGTTCTTCGGATTATCCGGGTAGAAATAGTTCTTACGGTCCCAGGCGCAGCGCTCCGGGATCTCCGCGCCGACGACGAGGCCGAAGAGGATGGATTTCTCGACCGCCTCGCGGTTCACCACCGGCAACGTGCCCGGGAGACCGAGGACGACCGGATCGACCTGCTCGTTAGGCTCCTTACCGAAGCCCCAGGGGGACGAAGCGAAGACCTTGGCGCGGGTGTGCAGCTGCACGTGGACCTCGAGGCCGATGACGACTTCCCAATCAGAAGGTACGTGGCTCATAGGGCGGCTTGCTGGTGGGCGAAACCATGGGCGGCCTCGAAGAGGCGACCCGCGGCGAGGAGTTTGGCTTCGGAGAGCGGCGCTCCGACGAGGTGGAAGCCGACCGGGAGATGGCCGGACTTGCCGCAAGGGACCGAGATCGCCGGGAGACCGGCAAGGTTGGCAGGGATCGTGAAGATGTCCTCGAGGTAGAGCTGCAGGGGATCCGAGGCCTTCTCGCCGACCTTGAAGGCAGGCGTCGGGACGGTCGGGGTGAGCAGCACGTCGACGCCGGCGAGGGCGGCGAGGTATTCGGCGCGGATCTTCGCGCGGGCGCGGAGGGCACGGACGTAATAGGCGTCGGCGTAACCGGCGCTGAGCACGAACGTGCCGAGCAGGATGCGGCGCTTCACTTCGGGGCCGAAGCCTTCGGAGCGGCTCGCCGTCATCATCTCGACCGGCGTGCCGGCGACCGCGGAGCGATGGCCGTAGCGGACGCCGTCATAGCGGCCGAGGTTGGAAGAAGCTTCGGCGGTCGCGACGACGTAATAGGTCGGCACCGCGAGGTCGGCGGAGGGCAGTTCGACTTCGGAGACCGCGCAGCCCTGGGCGCGGTAGAATTCGACGGCGGCATTGACCGCGGCGGCGACCTCGGGGGCGACGCCCTTGCCGAGGAAACCCTTCGGGATGCCGATGCGGAGCTTCTTCGCATCGCCGGCGGCCGTGAGCGCGCGGTCGGACGGACCGAAGCAGGTCATGTCGCGGGCGTCGGCCGAAGCCAGCGCGTGGAGGAGCAGTTCGCAGTCTTCGACGCTGCGGGCCATCGGACCGATCTGGTCGAGCGACGAAGCGAAGGCCACGAGACCGAAGCGGGAGATCAGGCCGTAGGTGGGCTTGAGGCCGACCACGCCGCAATGCGAAGCGGGCTGACGGATCGAGCCGCCGGTATCGGAACCGAGCGAGAGCGGCACCAGGCCGGCCGCGAGTGCCGCGGCGCTGCCGCCGGAAGAACCGCCCGGGATGCGGGCGAGGTCCCAAGGATTGAACGTCTTGCGGAGCGCGGAGTTCTCCGTGGAGGAACCCATCGCGAACTCGTCCATGTTCAGGCGACCGTAGAGGATCGCGCCGGCCGCCCGGAGGCGTTCGGCGACGTGGGAGTCGTAAGGCGAGACCAGCGGCGCGAGCATCTTGCTCGAGCACGTGAGCGGCTGGCCCTTCACCGCGATGTTGTCCTTGATCGCGACCGGGATGCCTTCGAGAGGGCCCCTGCCCTGCCCGGCCTTGCGGCGGGCGTCGGAAGCGTCGGCCTGCGCGAGGACGTCGGCCTGGTCGAGGTGCGTGAAGGCGCCGACCTTGTCGTTCAACGCCTGGTAGCGGGCAATCAGGGCTTCACAGAGGGCGCGAGACGTGAGCGTGCCGGCCGCGAGGCGGCGGCCGAGCTCGGCGGCGGAAAGCGTATGGAGCGCGTCGGCCATGGCTTACGATTCGTCGTCCACGACGCGCGGGACGGAGATCTGCCCGTCGCGCGAGGCGGGGGCGATGCGGGTGACGGCTTCGGCGCCGAGGACCGGACCCGGCTCATCGGAGCGCAGGACCGCTTCGTCGACCACGCGCGCGTCGTCGATGGTCGCGGGGAGGTCGGCGTCAGCCAGCGCCTGGAAGTGACCCAGGATCTGGTTGAGCTGCGAAGAGTAGAGAGCCTTCTCCTCGGCCGTGAGGCTGAGGCGGGCGAGCTTCGCGAGGTGGTCGATGTCGAAACCTTCGGCCATGGCGATCAGCGGCGGACGGTCCAGCCGGCGCCCTTCTCGAGCGTGGCGATGACGACGCCGAGGGCTTGGTTAGTCTCCTCGTCGGTGAGCGTGCGGGCCGCGTGGCGCCAGCGGATCTCGAAGGCGAGGCTGCGGTGGCCTTCGGGCAGGCCCGGGCCGGTGAAGACGTCGAAGCAGTTGACCGACTCCAGCGCGAACTCCTTGCCGGCGGCCTTGGACGCGCCTTGGCGGACGCGGCTTTCGACCTCGGCGGCGGCGACGTCGACCGGGACGATGACCGCGACGTCCTTCGTGACGGGCGGGAAGGACGAGAACGCTTCGAAGCGCGGGATCTTGCGGGCTTCGGCGAAGGCCGAGCGCGGGAAGCAGACTTCGCCGGCGATGACCGAGCTCTTCAGGCCGAGCGAACGCGTCCAGCGGAGGTCGAGGACGCCGCAGGCGCCTTCCGCGGCGCGGCCACGGTCGACGAGGGCGGCGGCGTGGTCGGCCTGCCAGAGACCTCCCGTAGCGGCGGCGAAAGAAAGACGCACGGAGGCGACGCCGGCGAGCGCGGCGGCGTCCTGCAGGAGACGCTTCGCGCGGAGGGCGTCGAAGCCCTCGCGGGACTTCCAGGAACGCGTCACCGGTTCGGCGACGATCGCGAAGGCGACCGAGAGGAATTCGCGGACCGTACCGTCGGCCTGCGGACGGAAGACCGTACCGACCTCGAAGAGACCGCGCGGGTCGGCGTGGACCGAGAGGTTGAGCGCGAGGGCGCCGGCGAGACCCGGGACGAGCGAAGCGCGCAGGTGCGTCTGCTCGGCGGTCAGCGGGTTGTCCATCGCGACGAGGGCGGCCTTGTCGGCGCCGAGCGTGCGTTCGAGTTCCGCGGCGTCGCGGAGCGAGTAGTGGCAGCACTCCGTGAAGCCGGCGCCGACGAGGCGAGCGGAAACTTCGCGGGTGAAGACGGACGTCAGCGCGTCTTCTTCGCCTGGGAGCGGGGCGATCGGACGACCGGCGGGCACCTTGTCGGTGCCGTGGATGCGGATGAATTCCTCGACGAGGTCGATCGGACGGGTCACGTCGGAGCGGAACGAAGGCACCCGCACCGAGAAACCGGCGGCGGCAGGATTCACCGTGAAACCAAGGCGGGCGAAGGCCGCGGAGACATCGGCGTCGGCGACCGGCGTGCCGAGCTTAGCGGCGACATAGCCGGCGGGCAGCTCGATCGTCACGTCAGCGCGGGGAGGCTGGCCGACCACGACGGCGGGACCGACGACCTGAGCGCCGGCGAGTTCGATGAGCAGGTCCGTGGCGAGGCGCGAGGCGAGCTCGACGCCGGCCGGATCCACGTCACGAGCGAAGCGGTGGGAAGAATCGGTCGAGACGCCGATACGGCGGGCGACGCGGCGGATTTCGCCGGGACGGAACCACGCGGCCTCCAGGAGGACGTCGGTCGTGGACTCGGTCACGCCGGAATCGACGCCACCCATCACGCCGGCGACGACGAGCGGGCGCTGGGCGTCGGCGATGACGCAGACGCCGGTCTCGAGCTTCACCTTCTTGCCGTCGAGCAGGACGATTTCTTCGCCTTCGCGGGCCGGGCGGGCTTCGATGCCTTCGGAGACTTTCTTCGCGTCGAACGCGTGGAGCGGCTGGCCCAGTTCAAGCAGCACCCAGTTCGTGATATCGACCACGTTGTTGATCGGACGGAGACCGGCGGCCTCGAGGTCGCGGCGGAGCCATTCCGGGCTCGGGCCGACCTTCACGTTCTTCAGCGTGCGGAGCGTGTAGTAAGGGCAGAACTCGGAGGACGAGCGGACGAACTTCACCGCGTCGGCGGCGGAGGGCGCGGCGGCGAGGCCGGCGGCCGTCTTCACCGTGAGCGGCTTGAGCGTGAGTCCCAGCGCGGCGGCGAGGTCGCGGGCGACGCCGCGGACACCGAGGCAATCACCGCGGTTCGGGGTCACCGAGATTTCGAGCACCGTATCCGGCGCGCCGAAAAGAGAATTAAGCGGCGTCCCGACGGCCGGCTGGCGCGGCGTCAGGATGAGGAGACCGTCCTCGCCCTTGCCGAGGCCGAGCTCTTCGGAGGAGCACATCATGCCCGCCGAATCGACATCGCGGAGCTTCGACACCTTGATCTCGAAACCACCCGGCATCATCGTGCCCGGGAGAGCCACCGGCACGCGGTCGCCGGCCTTGAAATTCTTGGCGCCGCAGACGATCTGGCGGAGCGAGCCTTCGCCCGCGTCGACCTGGCAGACGCTGAGACGATCGGCCTTCGGATGTTTCTCGAAGGACTTGATCTCGCCGACCACCACGAGGGGCAGCGGGGCGAGGCCGAAGGTCGTGACCGACTCCACCTCGAGGCCGAGCATCGGGAGGACTTCCGCGACGCGCTCGGCGGTGACGCCGGCGAGGTCGAGGTGACGGGAGAGGGCTTGGAAGGAGACTTTCATGGCTTAGGCGAACTGGCGCAGGAAGCGCGTGTCGTTGTTGTAGAAGTGGCGGATGTCGTCGATGCCGTGGACCAGCATCGCGATGCGTTCGAGGCCGAGGCCGAAGGCGAGGCCCGACCATTCCTTCGGGTCGAGACCGCAGAGCTCGAGGACCTTCGGGTCGACGAGGCCGCAGCCCATGATCTCCAGCCAGCGGTCGGAGAGACGGCCCAGGTTAGGCGAGCGGAGATCCATCTCGAAGGACGGTTCCGTGAACGGGAAGAACGACGGGCGCAGGCGGATCTCGGCGTCGGCGCCGAAGGTCTCCTTCACGAAGAAGTCGAGCACGCCGCGGAGGTCGGCGAGCGTCACATTGCGGTCGATCCAGAGTCCTTCGACCTGGTGGAAGTTGGCGGAGTGCGTCGCGTCGACCGCGTCGCGGCGGAAGCAGCGGCCCGGGGCGACGATGCGGAACGGCGGCTTGCGCGAGAGCATCGTGCGGACCTGCACGCTGGAGGTGTGCGTGCGGAGGAGGATCGCCTCGTCGGCCTTGCGCGGCGCGTCGGCGGAGCGGAACGCCTTCGGCATGTAGAGCGTGTCCTGCATGTCGCGGGCCGGGTGATCGGCGGGCGTATTGAGGGCGTCGAAGCAATGCCACTCCGTCTCGACCTCGGGGCCGTCGGCGACGACGAAGCCCAGCTTACGGAAGGAGGCCAGGATGCGTTCGCGGGTGCGGGAGAGCGGATGGAGCGAGCCGGCCGGAGCGTCGGGGCTCGGCAGGGTCGGGTCGACGGACGCGCCGAGGGCGGCGGCGATTTCGGCGTTCTCGACCTTGGTCAGGAGAGCGGCGAGGAGTTCCTCGACGGACTTCTTCGCCTCGTTGATGAGCTTGCCCACCACCGGGCGTTCTTCCTTCGAGAGGGTGGCCATCCCCTTCATCACCTGGGTCAGGGAGCCGTTGGGGCCGACGACGCGTGCCTTGAAGGCTTCGAGCTCGGCGCGGGTGGCGACGGCGGAGGCTTCCTGGGTGGCGGCGGCGACGAGTTGGGCGAGCTGCTGCTGCATGGGTTGATTTGTGCGTTGGCGGGGAAAGTCGGCAAGCGAAAGCACCCTGAAAACAAAGAAGCCCCGGAGGGCCGGGGCTTCGTGAAGGGACGTTAGGTCGTCTTAGGCGAGCGCGGCCTGGGCCTTCTTGACGATCGCTTCGAAAGCGGGGGCGTCATGGATGGCCAGTTCGCTGAGGTTCTTACGGTCCATCGTGATGTTGGCCTTCTTGAGGCCAGCGATCAGACGGCTGTAGGAGATGCCGAGGGGACGGCAGGCGGCGTTGAGACGCACGATCCACAGCTGACGGAACGTCGACTTGTTCTTGCGGCGGTCGCGATAAGCGAACTTCTGCGCGCGCTGAACGGCCTCGAGGGCGTAGACGTACAGACGGGACTTGTTTCCGAAGTAGCCCTTAGCGGCTTTGATCGCGCGCTTCTTTCGGGCCTTGGTGGCCGGGCCATTGGTTGCTCTAGGCATGTTGGTATTGGGTTTTGGTTTTGGTTAGATGGCCTCGGGGTCGCCTTAATGAACACCCGTTCGGCCAAAAATGAGGATCGCCGGCTTAGGCGAAAGGCATGCAGGCCAGCATCTTCTTCTCGAAGCCGTCGTCGACGCGCTTGGACTTGTTGGCGCGGCGGCGCTGCTTGCGGGACTTGGAGCTGAGAAGGTGGCGGGCGTTCGGGGAACGACGCATCACTTTGCCGGTACCGGTCACCTTGAAGCGCTTGGAGACTGACTTGCGGGTCTTTTGCATGGCGGAAAGGGTCGGAACAAAGGGCGTCCGGGCGGACTTGTAAAGGGGAAAGGGCCGAAGGAGAGGATAAGTCCGCACTTTCCGACCAGGGGCGGATCGGGCCGACCATTTGACTTTCCCGGCCAAGCCCGCTCCCCTGCCCTGCACCCAAACCTCAAAACCATGCTTTCCCTCGGAAAAAAGCCTAAACTGACCTTCAAAGTGGACGCCTTCGTCGACGGTAAGGCCGTCAACGCCTCCTTTGCCTCCCTCCTGGACGGTCCGACCATCGTCTCGGTCTATATGCGCAACAACACCTCCGCCTGCGATAAACAGGCCGCCGAGATGGATAAAAACGAGAAAGCCATTGTCAGACAAGGGTTTAGGTTGATTGCCGTCTCCCGGGATACCTGCGCCTCCCATGCCAAGTATGCCGCCAAGCACGGCTACAAGTTCACCCTGGTCTCGGACCCGGAGGATCTCTTCTCCCAAGCCATGGACGCCATCGTCGAGAAATCCATGTATGGTAAGAAGTACCTCGGACCGCTCCGGGCGGCCTACCTCTTCGACGGCGACGGCAAGCTCGTCGGCGTCGTGCCCAAGGTCGAGGCCGCCGAGCACGGCAAGCAGCTGCTCGCGGCGATCGCCGAGGCGAGGTAAGCGAACCGGCGCGACGGACGCGGGGGAGAATCGGTGCTTGAACCATCGGCGCTAAACAAGGAGTTTAGCGCCGAGACACCACCGCAGTACCTAATGCCTTCGCCCTATCGTCCTAACAGCCCCCGCCCGAACAACAACGGGGGACAGAACCGCGGCAACTTCCGCAAAGAAGACAAAGGGCCCAAGCGCAACGACCGCATCCGCGCGACCGAAGTGCGCGTCATCTCGCCCAAGGGTGAGATGATGGGCATCATGCCCACGCAGCAGGCGCTCGACCTCGCCCGCGAGTTCGGCGTCGACCTCATCGAGATCGCCGCGTCGGCCGTGCCGCCCGTCTGCAAGCTGCAGGAATACGGCAAGTACCTCTACGAGGAGGCCAAGAAGCACAAGCACCAGAAGTCCGCGACCAAGGTGAAGGAGATCAAGCTCCGCCCCCGCATCGACAACCATGACCTCTTCATCAAGGTCCGTCGCGCCGAGAACTTCCTCTTCCACGGCCACAAGGTGAAGCTCCTGCTCCAGTACCGCTACCGCGAGCTCGAGCACCCGGAAATCGGCATCGCCACCATCACCAAGGCCATCGAGGCCCTGATGCACATCAGCACGCGCGACAACGAGCCCAAGCGCTCCGGCCGCGCCATCGTCGTCGGCCTCACTCCCGTCCAGCAGAACAAGCGCAAGCTCGTGCACAACGAAGCCCCGGGCGAAGAAGACGGCGAAGACGACTCCGCGATGGACAACGACGAAGGCGACGCCGAATAAGCCCGTGCGGCGCATCGCGGCGATCCTCCTGCTCCTCGCCACCGGCGCCCTGCTCCGGGCCGCCTCGACGGATTATCTCCTCGGCGAATCCGTGCGGCAGCTCGGCCTGCGCGACGTCGCCAAGCAAGGCGCCGACGGTCGTTCGTCGGAACGTTACGCCACGCGCGGCGGCCTGGGCCTCTATGCCGAATACAGCCGCGACCACATCGTCGTCGACGGCATCAAGGTCATGCTCGACGACCCCGTCGGCTCGCAGCGCGGCCACCTCACCATCTCCAGGCGCGACTACGACAAAGTCTTCGTGCCGCTCTTCTGGGACGGTCCGCGGACCGCGCCGCGCCGCATCCTGCTGGACCCCGGCCACGGCGGCAAGGACACCGGCAAGGTCAACGGCCCTCTCAAATATACCGAGAAGTCGGCCACGCTCGACACCGCCGCGCGCCTCAAGATCCTCCTCGAGAAGCAAGGCTACGAAGTCTTCTTCACCCGGACCAAGGACGTCTTCCTCGATCTCGATGACCGGGCCGCGCTCGCGACCAAGCTGGGCGCCGACCTCTTCATCAGCCTCCATTATAACGCCGGCCCCGCCGGCGACACCAGCGCCGACGGCGTCGAGACCTACTGCCTGACCCCGGCCGGACAGCGCTCGACCAACGCCGGCAAGGCCAAGTCGACCACCGCCGCCGAGCCCGGCAACCGTTTCGACTCCGCCAACGCCCTGCTCGCCTGGAGCATCCAGCGACGGATGATCCGCGCCACCGGCGCCGACGACCGGGGCGTCCGACGCGCCCGCTTCGCGGTCCTGCGCACCCTGACCTGTCCAGGCGTCCTGATCGAGGGCGGCTTCATGTCGAGCCGCCGCGAAGGGGCGCTCATCGCCGACGGAGCCTACCGCCAGAAGATCGCCGAGGCCATCGCGGCGGCCGTCGGCGACTATGCCAGCCGGGTCCGCCCGGCGCCCAAAGCCGGCCGCTAAGGCCGGTTTCCCCTCCTCAAGAGGGCCAGAATCCGCTTGCCAAGGGGCGAGGCGGACGGTTCGTTAGACCTTCCTTTCGGCCCGCCGGCATGTGTCAGCGGAATCTCCGGAGGGAAAACCAAAAAACCAACCAAACCCTGGAAACGTCCTCCGCGACGGCCAGGACAAACAGTCCGAAAACAACATGAGCCTAATGGAAAAACTGCTCGCCGAATCCAATTTCGGCGCGCTCAAGCAACACTCCGTGATCACCGCCACGGTCACCGAGATCCGCGAAGACAAGTTCGTCGTCGTGGACATCAGCGGCAAATCCGAAGGATTCATCCCCCAGTCCGAATTCCCGGACATGGCCGAGATCCAGGTCGGCATGCAGCTCGAGGTCTACCTCGAGAAGCTTGAGAACAAGGACGGCACCCCGACCGTCTCCTACGATCGCGCCCAGCAGATCCGCAAGTGGGAGAGCATCGAAGCCAATTGCCAGGAAGGCTCCATCGTCCAGGGCCGCGTCAAGTCCATCGTCAAGGGAGGCCTCATCGTCTCCGTCGGCGTCGACGCGTTCATGCCTTCCTCCCAGATCGACGTCAACCCGCCCAAGAACCTCGAACAGTTCGTGGGCCAGACCTTCGACTTCAAGATCATCAAGATCAACAAGGAGAAGAAGAACCTCGTCGTCTCCCGTCGCGAACTCATCGAAGAACAGCGCGGCGAAAGCCGTCGCAAGCTCCTCGAGGAGGTCAAGCCCGGCGTCGTCCGTCGCGGCGTCGTCAAGAACATCACCGACTACGGCGCGTTCGTGGACCTCGACGGTCTCGACGGCCTGCTGCACGTGACCGACATGTCCTGGGGCCGCATCGGCCACCCGAGCGAAGTCGTCAAGGTCGGCGAAGAAATCACCGTCATGGTCGTCGAAGTCGACCGCGAGCGCGAACGCGTCTCCCTCGGCCTCAAGCAGACCCAGCCCAATCCTTGGGAAGGCATCGAGAAGCGCTACCCCGTCGGCCAGAAGGTCCACGGCAAGGTCGTCAACCTCGTCGCCTACGGTGCGTTCATCGAGATCGAAGGCGGCGTCGAAGGCCTCGTCCACGTCTCCGAGCTCTCCTGGACCAAGCGCGTCCAGAAGCCGTCCGACATCCTCAAGGTCGGCCAGGAAGTCGACGCGGTCATCCTCAACTTCAACAAGGAAGAGCAGAAGATCTCGCTCGGCATCCGCCAGCTGGAAACCAATCCGTGGGAGAAGGTCCGCCACAACTACCCGGTGGGCGCCCGCGTCCGCGGCAAGGTGCGTAACCTCACCAACTACGGCGCGTTCGTCGAGCTGGAAGACGGCATCGACGGCATGGTGCACGTGTCCGACATGAGCTGGACCCGCCGCATCAACAACCCGGCCGAAGTCATGAAGAAGGGCGACGACGTGGAAGCCATCGTGCTCGACGTCGACGTCGACCAGCAGCGCATCTCCCTGGGCGTCAAGCAGACCCAGACCGATCCGTGGTCCGAAATCGACCGCAAGTACCGCATCGGCGACCTCGTCAACGGCAAGGTCTCCAAGATCGCGAACTTCGGCGCCTTCATCGAGCTCTCCGACGAGATCGACGGCCTCGTGCACGTCTCCCAGCTCGCCGAACAGCGCGTCGAGAACGTCAAGGACGTCGTCAAGGTCGGCCAGGACGTCACCGCCCGCGTCATCAAGATCGACAAGGAAGACCGTCGCATCGGTCTCTCGATCAAGGCCGCGAACTACGACGCCGAGCGCCTGCAGGCCGAAATCACCAGCTACGACCGCATCAAGGGCCCGTCGACCGGCGGCGCCCCGGCCCCCTCGGCCGGCGGTTCGTCCTCCTCGTCGTCGGGCAGCGGAGACTTCAACAGTCTCGGCGACCTCCTCGACAAGGCCGGCAACTAAGCCTCGTCCGCCAGGACCCAGAACAGACCCCGGGAAACCGGGGTCTTTTTTTGTGCCCATGGGCCGGGGAGCGGCTAGGTTCGGGGCATGGTCCCGTTCAAAGGATACGGCCGGTTGACCCGCAGCACGACGCTCGCGCTGGCGGCCGCGGCCGTCGTCCTCGGGGCGGAAGCCGCGGGTCTCGTCCCGCCGGACCTGACGCTGGCCATCGCCGTCGGGTGCAAGGTCTACGTGCTGCTGCGCGTGCTGCGCGCCCGTATCTCGCCGGCCTACCTCCTCCTCTGGGGCCCGCTCGCCTGGTTCTTCCCCGTGCCCACGGCCTTGGTGCTTTTCGTCTTCGGCGGGCGCAAGCACGTCGCCCTCGCCGCCGCCAAGAAGGAGGTCAACCGTGTCGCCTGGCGGCTGTGCGACGCGCCCGACTTCGGGGGCAACCGCTGCCACCTGCTCGGTGACCGCCATGGCCGCGACACGCTCGAAGCCCTGCGCGCCCAGATCCGGGGGGCGAAACGCCGCATCAGCATCGCGACCTACATCCTGAGCGACGACGCCGTCGGCCGCGAAGTGGTCCGGCTGCTGGCCGAGCGCGCGCGGGCGGGCGTCGAGGTGCGACTCCTCGTGGACGCCATCGGCAGCTTCGGCATCCCGCTCCGCCTCTGCCGCCCGCTCCTCCGCGCAGGCGGCGAGATCGCCCGCTTCAACCCTGCCCTGCCCATGCGCGGCAAAGGTTCGGCCAACTGGCGCAACCACCGGAAGATCGCCGTCTTCGACGGGCGGGCGGCCATCATCGGCGGCCAGAACCTCGGCCTACGCTACATGGGCGAGACGCCTTCCAACCGCCGCTTCCGCGACTGCTCGTTCCTCATCGAAGGCCCGACCGCGGCGGCCCTCGAAAGCGTCTTCATCGCCGACTGGTGCCAGGCCACCGACGAGAATCCGATGAAGTTCGCCCCGGCGTTGCGCGAACGTTCGCCGCATATCGGTCAGGCACGCGTGGAAGTCATCGCCTCAGGACCGGACTGCGAAGAGGACCCGCTCTGGGACGCCTACGTGAAGCTTTTCTCCGAGTGCCGGGAATCGATCACGGTCGTCACGCCCTATTTCATCCCGGACCAGACCTTGTTCACCTTGCTGGCCACCGCGGCCCGCGCCGGTCGCCACGTGAAGATCCTGGTCCCGCGACGCTCCGACCACCGGCTCCTCGATTTCGCCCGCCGCTGGTACTTGCGCAAACTGAAGGAGGCCGGCGCCGAGATCCTGTTCTTCAAGCCCGACGTCCTGCATGCCAAGCTCGTGCTGGTCGACGGCGAGCATCTCGTGATCGGTTCGGCCAACCTCGACATGCGCTCGCTGTTCCTGAACTACGAAGTCGGCGCGGTCGTGCGCGACCCCGCCATGATCGCGGAGGTAAGCACGCTCGTCGCCGGTTGGGAAAAGGAGTCGACGCGCTACACCGAGGACCTCTACCGACGCAGCCGGACGTGGCTCGGCCGGACCGTCGAGAACGTCTCGCACGTCATCGCGCCGCTGCTCTGATCAGCCCGGCACGTCCGGGCTTCAGGACGAGCGACGTCCCCTCCAGTAAGGCGCGAAGCGCATCGCGAAGACGAAGAGCCGCGCGGACAGCCAGGAGACTCCGCGGGCCCGCATCGACCCGTAGGCCGAGGCCTGGAATGCCGCGAGGTCCGCGGCCTGCTCCGCGTGGAGCCTTCCGTCCGAGAAACAAAACGTGCAGTAACGCGGATGCTCCCGGGCGGCGCCGGCCGGATCCTTTTCCAAGGGCATCAGGCAGCAATCACAGGAGGCTGAAGGACGTCCCATGGAAGCCGAAGTCAGCCCAGGAAGGCGTGGAGGCGGACCGCCAGCCCGGTATCGGGCAGCAGGAAGCCGTCGTGACCCGCGTCCGTCACCACTTCATGGTACGCGGCATTGACGCCGACCGCCGTCGCGGCGGCCAGAAGCATGCGCAGCTCGCTGGTAGGATAGAGCCAGTCGCTCGAGAAACCGATGGCGAGCACCTCCGGGCTGTCGGGGGCGAAGAGTTTGCCGGCGGCGGCGCGCGCGGTCAGGTCGAAGCGGTCCACGGCGCGGGTGATGCGCAGCCAGCTGTTGGCGTCGAAGCGACGGACGAAGGACGCCCCTTGGTGTTCGAGGTAGCTCTCGACCTGCCAGTGCACGGGATCGCCCGCGGCGGCGCCGGGGACCTTGGCGCGGCCGAACTTCTGCTCGAACGAGGCGGGCGAAAGGTAGCTGATGTGCGCGAGCATGCGGCCGACGGCCAAGCCCGAGTCAGGTCCTTCGCCGGGCGCGTAATGTCCGCCGCGGAAATGGGGGTCGCGCTCCACGCAGGCGCGCGAGACCGCGTTGAGGGCGATCGCCATCGGCGACTGGCTCAGGCCGGCGGCGAGCACGGCGATGCGGCCGACCTCCGCGGGGTAATCGGCGCACCAGAGGAGGGCCTGCATCCCGCCCATGGAGCCGCCGACGACGGCATGGAGGCGAGGGATGCCCAGATGGCGGACCACGAGGCGCTGGGCCCGGACGATGTCACCCAGGGTGATCTCCGGGAAGAAGCCGCCGTACGGGCGGCCCGTGCGGGGATCGGTCGAAAGCGGGCCGGTCGAGCCTTGGCAGCCGCCGAGGCAGTTCACCCCGATGACGAAGAAGCGGTCGGTGTCGATGGCCTTGCCTGGACCGACGAAACAATCCCACCAGCCCGGCTTACGGTCGGACGGCGCGTAGCGACCCGCGACGTGGTGGTCGCCGCTGAGGGCGTGCGGGACGAGGATCGCGTTCGACTTGTCCGGCAGCAGCGTGCCGTAGGTCTCGTAACGCAAGGTCAGCCCGGGCAGTTCGCCGCCGAGCTCCAACGGGAAAGGGTCCGTGGACACGAAATCCTGCCAGGCGACCGGGCAGAGTTCGCGGAGTGGGGTCGGTTGGGCCGGACAGTCGGACATGGACGACTCCAGCCAAGCCAGACCCGGGCGGGAGGCAAGTGGCCATTCGTTGTTGCCTCGTCATAAACCTGCCCAAACCTTGGCAGCCATGTCCCCCGGCCACCGCCACGACGAAGATTGCTGCGGGGCGGGCTCCGGCGACCGCGTCGAGACCGCCCTCCTGCGGATGAAGGAGAAGGCCATGCGGATCACCTCACCTCGCCTCACGATGCTGCGGATCCTGGCGGCCGCGAAGCACCCGCTCAGCGCTGAGCAGATCCACGAAGCCGCAGGCGACGACAAACTCGACCTCGTGACGGTCTACCGCAGCCTCGTCGCCATGGACGACGCCGGCATCGTCCAACGCCACCCCCTCGAGCGGGGTCGCAGCCTCTACGCCCTGGTCACCCCCGGACACCATCACCATCACGTCATCTGCCGCCGTTGCGGACGCATCGAACGCCTGCCCGGCTGCGATTCGTCGCGTCTCGAAGCGGCCGCCAAGGCCAAGGGCTTCGGCGAACTGACGCACGTGATGGAAGTCTACGGCATCTGCCCCGCTTGCGCCGCCTCTTCCCATGCCTGATTTCCCCCGCACCGCCTTCCTCCTCGGAGCCGGCCTCGGCACGCGTCTGCGTCCGCTCACCGAAACCTGCCCGAAGCCTCTGCTCCCGATCGCCGGCCGTCCCATGGTCCTGCAGGCGATGGAGAAGCTCCGCGCGGCCGGGACGCGCCGCTTCCTCATCAACACGCATCACTGCCCCGAAGCCTGGACGCTCGCCTTCCCGGACGGCCGTTTCGGCGACGCCGAAGTGAAGCTCGTCCATGAACCCGTGCTGCTTGAGACCGGCGGCGGACTGGCCAACATCGCGGGCCTGCTCGGACCGGACGACCAAGACCTCGTCGTCTGGAACGGCGACATCCTCTCGTCCTGCGACATCGTCGCGGCCGTCGCGCATCATCGCGCCAACGGCGGCGAAGCCACGCTGGTCGTCCGCGAAGCCGGCCCGAACCGCAACGTCCGGGTCACCGACGAAGGCGCCGTGACCGACCTCCGCGACCGCCTCGGCCAGAAGGATCCGGCCTACCAATACACCGGCATCTGCGTCGTCACGAAGGCCTTCGCCCAGGGCGTGCCCGCGACGATCGAATCGCTCGTCGAACATTTCCTCCGCCGCACGCAGGCCCAGCCCGGCAGCATCCAAGGCTTCCTCGACGGCTCCGCCACGTGGCATGATCTCGGCACCATCGAGGAATACCAAGCCGTGAAGGCCCAGCAGGAGAAGCCGGTCCGCGGCGCCATCGCGCCGGCCGACGCGGCCAAGGCGCACGGCTACGAACTCGCCGCCGGCGGCGAAGTCCTCAAGGGCGGCTCCGGCCGCAAGTTCCATCGCCTGCGCAAGCCGACCGGCGAGACCGCCGTGCTCTGCGTGTACGACGATTCCCGTCCCGAGAACCGACTCTACGGCGACATCGCCGGCGTGCTGCGCGACCAGATCGGCGTGCAGGTCCCGCAGGTGCTGGCGGCGGACAAGGACGCGGGCGTGCTCGTGCTCGAAGACCTCGGCGACACCGACCTCTGGTCGCTCGCCCAGGCCGCCGAGTTCCCCTGGGCGCCGGTCGCGTCCGCGCTCGAACAGGTCGCCGGCATCCATCGCCACGGCGTCGACGCCTTCGCCGCCGCGGGCGTGCCGCTCATGGAGGCCTTCGGCCCGAACCTCTACCAGTGGGAACGCCAGTACTTCCAGGATAACGCGCTCGGCGGCCGCAAGCCCGACCGCGCCGTCACCGACGAGATGGCCTCGCTCGCCAAGGAGCTGATGGGCCAGCCCGTCGTCACGATCCACCGCGACTTCCAGTCTCAGAACATCATGGTGCGCGACGGCACCGCCTGGCTCGTCGACCTCCAGGGCCTGCGCCATGGCTGCATGTTCTACGACTACGCCGCGCTCGCCTTCGACCCTTACCTCACGCGCGCCGACATGGACCTCTGGCGCATCGAGATCGAGGACCACGCGCGCGAAGTCTCCGGCTGGAAAGGTTCCAGCGACGAGTTCTCGCACCTCTTCCACGTCGCCGCGACGCAGCGTCTCCTGCAGGCCTGCGGAGCCTACGGCTTCCTCGGCCACAAGAAGGGCCGCCCGGAATACCTCGCGCACCTGCCGCAAGGCCTGCGCAACCTGACGGTCGCCGCCTCCCTCTGCGGGAAGCGACGCATCGCCAGGCTGGCGGAAGAACTCGCGGGCGCCCCGACGAAGGTCAGCCGTTGACCTTGTCGTCGAGGAAGCGGACGACCTCGTCTTCGGTCATGCGCACCTGCTCCAGCGTGTCGCGGTCGCGGACCGTGACGCCGGCGCCCTTCTCGATCGTGTCGAAGTCGATGGTGATGCCGTAAGGCGTGCCGATCTCGTCCTGGCGGCGGTAGCGGCGGCCGATGGCGCCGGCGGCGTCGTAGAAGACGTTGTGGCGCTTCTTGAGGCGTCGGTAGAGGGCCTCGGCGCGTTCGACGAGCTCGGGCTTGTTCTTCACCAGCGGGAAGATCGCGGCCTTGAAGGGGGCGACGCGGGCCGGGAGGCGGAGCACGACGCGCTTCTCGCCCTCGACCTCGTCCTCATGGTAGGCCGTGGTGAGGAGCGCGAGGAACACGCGGTCGACGCCGACGGAGGGCTCGATCACGTGCGGGATGTAGCGGGCCTTGGCGGCCTCGTCGAACCAGTCGAGCTTCTGGCCCGAGACGTTACTGTGCTGGGTCAGGTCGAAGTCGCCGCGGGCGGCGACGCCCTGGAGCTCCTGCACGCCGAAGGGGAATTCGAACATGATGTCCGTGGTGCCCTTGGAATAGTGGGCGAGCTTCTCGGTCGGGTGCGGGTAGAGCGAGAGCTTCGCGCGCGGGATGCCGATGGATTCGAACCAGGCCAGGCAGCCTTCGATCCAATCCTTGTGGGCGGTCGACCAGTCCGCGGACGGCGAGATGAAATACTCGATCTCCATCTGCTCGAACTCGCGGGAGCGGAAGATGAAGTTGCGCGGATTGATCTCGTTGCGGAACGCCTTGCCGATCTGGGCGATGCCGAAGGGCAGCTTCACGCGGCCCGTGTCGACGACGTTCTTGAAGTTGATGAAGATGCCCTGCGCGGTCTCCGGACGGAGGTAGGCGGTGGCCGACGCGTCCTGCATGGCGCCGACGTACGTCTGGAACATCATGTTGAACGAGCGGGGCGGCGTGAGCGAACCCGGCTTGCCCGTGGCGGGCGAAGGCACGAGGGCGTGCTCCTCGGGCTTGGCCTCGGTGTAATCCTTGAGCACGACCGGCTCGAGCGCGCCCTGCTTGGCGAGCTTGCGCTTCATCTCGTTGGCCATCTCATCGGCCTTGGCCTGCATGCCGTCGTCCTCGAGGACGGAGACGTAGCCGATGGTCTCGCCGGCGACGCGCACCGGGGCGAAGAAGAGCTGGTCGGCGCGGTAGCGCATCTTCGACTCCTTGCAGTCGACGAGCGGGTCGGTGAAATTGTCGATATGGCCCGAGGCCTTCCAGGTCGTCGGGTGGTGGATGATCGAGGAATCGAGGCCGACGATGTCGTCCCGGCGATGCACGAAATCCTGCCACCAGGCCTGCTTGATGTTGTTCTTCAGCTCGACGCCGAGGGGGCCGTAGTCGAAGAAGCCGTTGAAGCCGCCGTAGATGTCGGAGGAAGGGAAGACGAACCCGCGGCGTTTGCACAGGTTGATGATGGATTCCATCTTGTCGGTCGGGTCGGCCATGGCGGGTAAAAGCCCCTCACCTATCCCCGCTCCGGGGGTCCGCCGCAAGCCTGTTCCCTCAGCGGGGCTGGGGCTCAGTCGTCAATCCGGCGGCCTTCTTCTTCCAGGTCCGGGCGCCCTCGGAGACCGCGCGGAGAACCCCGGAAACGTCGCCGGCGGCGGCGGCCATGCCCGACTGCGAACCCTCGAGGGCCGCGCCGAAGGAAGCGAGGGCCGCGGCCGCATCGGCGAGGCGGACCTGCAGGAGAGCGAGCGTCTCGTCGTCGAGGCCGCGTTCGGCTTGCTCCACCGCACCGCGGAGCCGGCGGGAAGCTTCGGTGAAACGCCTCGCGCGTTCGCCCAAGGCGTCCGCGTCGGTGGCTTCGCGGACGGCGGCGGTGCGCGCGACGAGGTCCGCGGAGAATCGGGCCGCACGGGCCGGGTCGGCGGCGATCAGCCAGCGGTCGAGATCCCGGTCGAGTTCGGCGGCCAGACCGACGAGGTCGGCCTGGGCCAGACGCTCGAGCTGGTCGACGAAACCTTCGAGGCGGCGTCCGAACGCATCCCCGACGGGAGGGATTTCATCGCGCCGCAGGGCGGCCGTCGGCGGGGCCGCGGCGGCGTCCCAGACCAATTCGACCTGCAGCAGGCCGGAAGACGGATTGACCGTGATCAGCCGGGCCCGGAGCCCGCGGGCGACCTCTTCGCCGAGCCGATCGCCGCGGAGGCGGTCGGCGAAACCGCGGTCCTCCAGCGCGGCCGGGTCGAGGCTCAGGTTGACGAGCGGGCGCAGGCGTCCGTCCGCGTCGGCATCGAGGCCGATGGAGGCGACCTGCCCCACCGTGACGCCTTTGACGCGCACCGGCGTGCCGGTGGAAATGCCTTCGACAGAGAACGGCGGGCGGAAGACGACGGTGACGAGCGGCGCGGACCAAGCGCGCCACCAGGCGAAACCAGACCACAGGACTCCCGCGACCAGCACGGCCAGCATCAAGCCGCCGAGCGCGCGTCGGCTCATCCGGCGGTCTGGGGATAGCTACCGAGCCATTTCACGACCTCGCAGCGAGGCTTCAGCTCGCCGATGGCCGCCTGGACCGCCGGCGTCTCCCAGTGACCCGGGAAGTCGATGAAGAACAGGTACTCCCAGGCGCGGCGATGGCTCGGACGCGATTCGATGCGGATCAGGTTGATGCCGCGGTCGGAGAAGGCCGCGAGCGCGCCCTGCAGCGCGCCAGGCTCATGCTTGAGGGTGAGGACGACGCTCGTGACCTCTTCGGGAGCGCCGACCGCGTTGGCGGACTTGGCGATGACGAAGAAGCGCGTGGCGTTGTCGCGGCGATCCTGGATGCCGCGGGCGAGGATGGGGACGCCGCGCGATTCGGCGGCGGTGGCGGACGCGACGGCGGCCTGGCCTTGCGGCGAACGCGCGACGAGTTCGACGGCGGCCGCGGTGCTGTCGGTCTCGACGAGGGCGGCCGCGGGCAGATGACGGGAGAGCCAGCCGCGGCACTGCGCGAGGGCGATATCCTTGGAGAGCACCTTGGACACCTGGTCGATGGGGCCTTGGCCGACGAGACACTGCTCGACCGAGAGCGTGACCTGGGCGACGACCTTCAGGTCGGACTCCGCGAGGAGGTCGAGCGAATGGCTGACGACGCCTTCGGTGGAGTTCTCGACCGGGACGACGCCGTAGGAGGCCTCGCCGGATTCGACGGCGGCGAAGACGTCGCCGATGGCGCGCAGCGGCAGCGAAGGCACGCTGGTGCCGAAGGCGCGGATCTGGGCCTGCTGGGTGAAGGAGCCTTCCGGCCCGAGGTAGGCGACGGGCTTGGCCATCTGGGCACCGATGGAGAGCGAGATGATCTCGCGGTAGACGGCGCGGAGGCCGGAAGCGGGGATGGCGGGAGCGGCCTCGGTGATCGAGCGCAGCAGCTGCTCTTCGCGCTGCGGAGCGTAGACCGGCGCGCCGGACTTCAGCTTGGCCTCGCCGATAGCGCGGGCCACCTGCAGGCGTTCGCCGAGCAGGCGAAGGATCTCACGGTCGATGCGGTCGACCTCGCGGCGATGGTCTTCGAGGCTCATGCGCCGGGGGTCTCGGGTTCGGGCGGCGGCTCGGTGGCGACCGCGGCGGCGGACTGGTCTTCGAGCGGCAGGCCCACTTCGGCGTCGCCGACTTCGACCGGCGTCGTGGCGCGCGTGATCCATTCCGAAATCTGCGCCGGGGAAAGCACGTCGGAAGCCGGCAGTTCGCCGAGCGAACGCAGGCCCGTGAAATCCAGGAACTTGTCGGTCGTGCCGTACTGCAGCGGACGGCCCGGCAGGTCGGCGCGGCCCGTGACGGCGACGAGTTCGAGTTCGAGCAGACGCGTGAGCGCGCTGTCGACGGAGACACCGCGGATGGCTTCCATCTCGGATCGGGTGACCGGCTGGCGGTAGGCGACGATGGAAAGCGTCTCGAGCGAGGCCGGGCTGAGGCGCTGCGGGCGGGGCTCGCCGCGGAGCAGGCGGACCCAGTCGGCGTAGGCCGGGGAGATCACGAGGCGGAAGCCCTCCGGCCCCTGCAGGATGCGGCAGGCGTCATTGGCCTCGCGCATCTCGGCTTCAAGGGCGTCGACGGCTTCACGGATCTGGGTGGCCGTCAGCAAAGTCGGGACTTGGTCGATGATATCCTGGATGACTTCCTGGACGGGCGGTCCGGCGGGCAGGACGGTGGGCTCACCGGCGGCTTCCAGCAGGTCGGGCTGCTTCTCGGCGGCGACCTGGGCGTGGTAGCGCTGCACGACCTTCTGGATGTCCTTGATGGACACCGACTCGGAGGTCGAGAACAGGAGCGCCTTGATGATTTTCTTGAGATTGAATTCCACGGGACGAAGGGGGTCTTAAATCGGATTGTAAGGGAGCGTCAGGGCGGTTCAGTGTCCGGCTCCCTGCCCTCTTATCTAGGGGGCGACCATCCCCTGACAACCGCAGACTTTTCACATCCCATGAGCACACCCGAGCAAGCCCGCCAACACTCCGCCGCCGTCGTCGACGGCCCCGATCGCGCCCCCAGCCGAGCGATGCTCCGGGCGGTGGGCTTCAATGACGCCGACTTCCAGAAGCCCGTGGTCGGCATCGCCTCGACCTGGTCCATGGTCACCCCTTGCAACATGCACATCGACCGCCTGGCCACCGAGGCCGCCAAGGGCGCCGACGCGGCCGGCGGAAAAGCGGTGATTTTCGGCACCATCACCGTGTCCGACGGCATCTCGATGGGCACTCCCGGCATGCGCTATTCGCTCGTCTCGCGTGAGATCATCGCGGACTCCATCGAAGCCGTGACCGGCGCCGAAGGCTTCGACGGCCTCGTCACCATCGGCGGCTGCGACAAGAACATGCCCGGTTGCGTGATGGCGATGGCCCGCATGAACCGCCCCTCCGTGTTCGTCTACGGCGGCACCATCGTCCCCGGCCTGCACAAGGGCAAGGCCGCCGACATCGTCACCGTGTTCGAAGCCGTCGGCCAGCACGCCGCCAAGCAGATCGACGACGCCGAGCTGAAGGAGATCGAGAAGTGCTCCATCCCGGGCGAAGGCTCGTGCGGCGGCATGTACACCGCCAACACCATGGCCTCGGCGATCGAAGCCATGGGCCTGAGCCTACCGGACAGCTCCGCCCAGCTCGCGAACTCCAAGGACAAGCTGGTCGACTGCGAACGCGCCGGCAAGGCCGTGCTCGACCTGCTCAAGAAGAACATCCGTCCGCTGGACATCATCACCAAGAAGTCGATCGAGAACTCGATCGTCACGGTCATCGCCCTCGGCGGTTCGACGAACGCCGTCCTGCACCTCATCGCCATCGGCCATTCCGCGGGCATCAAGATCACCCTGGAAGACTTCGAGCGCATCGGCCGCAAGGTCCCCGTGCTGGCGGACCTGAAGCCGAGCGGCAAATATAACATGGCCCACTTCGTGCGCATCGGCGGCCTCCAGCCGCTGCTCAAGATGCTCCTCGACGCCGGCCTGCTCCACGGCGACTGCATGACCGTCACCGGCAAGACCGTCGCGGAGAACCTCGCGAATGTCGGCCCCTACTCCGCCGACCAGGACGTGGTGCGTCCGATGAGCAATCCCATCAAGGCCGACAGCCACCTCCGCGTCCTCCGCGGCAACCTCGCCCCGGACGGCGCGCTCGCCAAGATCACGGGCAAGGAAGGCAGCTCGTTCACGGGCCACGCCATCGTCTACGAATCCGAAGAAGCCTCGCTCCGCGGCATCCTCGACGGCGAAGTGAAGGACGGCCACGTGATCGTCATCCGCAACGAAGGCCCCAAGGGCGGACCCGGCATGCGCGAGATGCTCGGACCTACCAGCGCCGTCATGGGCAAGGGCATGGGCAAGACGGTGGCCCTGATCACCGACGGCCGCTTCTCCGGCGGCAGCCACGGCTTCGTCGTCGGCCACGTCTCCCCGGAAGCCGCCTCCGGCGGCCCGCTCGCCATCGTGAAGAACGGCGACCGTATCCACATCGATGCGGTGAAGAACGAACTCAACCTCGACCTTGCGGACGCGGAGATCGCCCGCCGCCTCAAGGATTGGCAGCCCTCGCCCTGCAAGGAAAAGCGCGGCGTCCTGGCCAAGTACGCCAAGCAGGTGAAGTCGGCCTCCGAAGGCGCCATCACCGACGGCGACTGAGGTCCGCCTGAGCCGAAATGAAAGGGCGGACGCCTCGGCGGACCGCCCTTTTTGTTGCAAGCCCCGCGAGGCGAGGGAGAATCGGGTCATCGTGGCCTCCTCCTTCGACCTCTACCGCCAGCAGCTCCTCAGCTTCCCTGAACTCGGCATCTCGCTCGACTTCAGCCGCGCGCCCGCCCCGGCGGGCTTCGCCGAGAAGATGGCGCCGGCCATCGCCCAGGCCTTCGCCGACATGGCCGCCCTGGAAAAGGGCGCCGTCGCCAACCCCGACGAGAAACGCATGGTCGGACACTACTGGCTGCGCACGCCGGAACTCGCGCCCGACGCGAAGATCGCCGACGACGTGAAGGCCGCCGTCGAAGGCATCGCCGGTTTCGCCGCGCAGGTCCACGCGGGCCAGGTCAAAGGCTCCGCCGGCAAGTTCACCGACCTCCTCTGCATCGGCATCGGCGGCTCGGCCCTTGGCCCGCAGTTCGTGGCCGACGCCTTGGGCGGCAAAGCGGACAAGCTCCGCGTGCACTTCATCGACAACACCGACCCGGACGGCATCGACCGCGTCTTCGACACCCTCGGCGACCGCCTCGGCACCACGCTCGCGATCGTGACCTCGAAATCCGGCAGCACGCCCGAACCCCGTAACGGCCAGCTCGAAGCCGCGCTCCGCTGGAAGCAGGCCGGACTTTCTTTCGCCGCCCACGCCGTCGCCGTCACCGGCGAAGGCAGCCAGCTCGACCAAGTCGCCGTCACCGAAAAGTGGCTCGCCCGTTTCCCCATGTGGGATTGGGTCGGCGGCCGCACGAGCGAGATCGGACCGGTCGGGCTCCTGCCGGCCGCCCTGCAGGGCCTGGACATCCGCGGCCTGCTCGCCGGCGCCCGCGAGATGGACGCCCTGACGCGCGCTCCCGACGCCGCCCGTAATCCGGCCGCGGCGATGGCGCTGGCCTGGCATCACCTCACCGAAGGCCGCGGTTCCAAGGCCATGGTCGTGCTCCCCTACAAGGACCGCCTCCTGCTCTTCTCCCGTTACCTCCAACAGCTCGTCATGGAGTCGCTCGGCAAGGAACATGACCTCCAAGGCCGCCAGGTCTTCCAAGGCCTGACCGTCTACGGCAACAAAGGATCGACCGACCAGCACGCCTACGTGCAGCAGCTCCGCGACGGTGTGAATAACTTTTTCGCCGTCTTCATCGAAGTCCTCAAGGATCGCGAAGGCGGCTCGCCGGAAGTCGAACCGGGCGTGACCTCCGGCGACTACCTGCAGGCGTTCCTGCTGGGCACCCGCGAAGCCCTTTCCGGCAGCGGACGTGCCAACATCACCATCACCCTGCAGCAGGTGGACGCCCGTGCCATCGGCATGCTGATCGCGCTCTTCGAAAGGGCCGTCGGTCTCTACGCCAACCTCCTTGGTATCAACGCCTACCACCAGCCGGGCGTCGAAGCCGGCAAGAAGGCCGCTTCCGAGACCCTTAAAATCCGCGCCGCCGCCCTCGCCGCCTTGGCCAGATCCAAGGGCAAATGGTTCTCCGCGCAGCAGGTTTGCGAGGAAATTGCTCTTGAGGGGCGACAGGAATTGGTGTTCAAAGTCCTCCTGCACGTTTCCGCCAACCCCGGGGCGATTACTCGAAAAGATTCTCCTGACCCCGGGCTCACTCTCTTCCGCCATTCCTAACCCACTTCCTACCCCTACCCCATGAAACCGAAGCTCAACGCCTTCCTGCGCATCCTGACCGTCGTCGCCGCCCTCGCCGCCGTCGCCTTCGCCTTCCTCCTGAAAGGCAAGATGGACGCCGCCCTGACCCAAACCGCCTGGGCCGTGACCGACGAAGAAGTCAAGGCCGGCAAGGAATACGACGCCCGCATGGCCTCGCTCGCCGGCGTCAAGGCCCTGCTCGACAAGAAGCGGAAGGAAATCGAAGAAGCCAACCTGGCCAAGAAGGACCTGAACGCCACGGTCGCCGATAAGAACACCAAGATCGAAGGCCTCACCGCCGCCAACACCACCCTCGAAGGCGAACGTGCCGAGCTCACCCGCAAGCGCGACGAACTCGCCGCCCAGCTGACCGACGCCAACAGCAAGAAGGACGGCGCCATCGCCGAACTGACCACCGTCAAGGAAGACCTCGTCCGCGCCACCGAGAAGGCCGCCGGCATGTTCACCAAGGAACAGCTCGCCGAAATCGAAGCCAAGGCCAGCAAGGCCGAAGAACTCGCCGCCGCCCTCCGCGGCAAGTACACCGCCCTGCATGCCTGGGCTGCCCGCGCCTCCGACAACACCGCTCCGGGCGGTTTCCAGCGCGACCCCTTCGGTGAGCCCGCCAAGGAAGGCGAAGCCCCGACCGCCGTCGCCGTGACCGTCGAAGCCGCCACCGACGCCGTGCCGACCACCGTCCTGGCCCTCGACGCCAAGTCCGGCATCGTCGCCTTCTCCGCTGGCGAAGCCAACGGCATCAAGGAAAAGGCCGACTTCGACGTGAAGGTCGACGGCAAGAAAATCGGCCGCGTCCGTATCTCCTCCGTGAAGGGCGCCATCTCTTACGGCCAGCTCCAGGCTGACAAGGATCTCGACCTCGGCGCCATCGCCAAGGCCGCGGCGGTGTCCCTGGCGCCTTCCACTAAGCTCGCCAGCAAGTAAGATGTCCACCCGCCTCACGATCGCTCTCGCCCTCCTCGCCTGCCTCGCCGGCCTGGTCGGCTGCGAGACCGTCGAGAAGCCGGCTGACTCCATGTTGCCTCAGTCTCAGCCTGCCAGCTGGCAGGGCGGCCTCCCGGGCGTCTCGACGCCTGGTTCCGGCTACCGCCGCTGATGACCGCCCGCGACGCAGGCGCCGACGGCCGACCGGCCGGCCGGCTCTGGGTCGTGGCCACCCCTCTGGGTAACCTAGGCGATATCACCGCCCGGGCCCGCGAGGCTATCGCTGAGTGCGACCTGGTGGCCTGCGAAGACACACGGGTGACCGGCGGACTGCTCCGTCACCTCGACATTTCCAAGCCGATGCTCGCCTACCACGAGCACAACGAAAAGGAAGCCGCCGTGCTCATCGCCGACAAGGTGGCCGGCGGCGCCCGCATCGCTTTGATCACCGATGCCGGTACGCCCGGCATCAGCGACCCTGGCTTCCGCGTGACCCGCGAATGCCGCCGTCGCGGACTGATCGTCACGCCCCTGCCCGGGCCCTGCGCCATCGTCGCCCTGCTCTCGGCATCGGGACTGCCGACCAACGCCTTCCGCTTCGTCGGCTTCCTGGCGCCGAAATCCGCCGCCCGGCGTCGCTTCCTCGAAGGCCTAAAGCCCGCGGACGAGACCGTCGTGCTGCACGAATCCTGCCATCGGATCGGCGACTTCCTCGACGAGATGCTCGAGATCCTCGGCCCCACCCGGGTCGTCTGCGTCGGCCGTGAACTCACGAAGCTGCACGAGACCATCCGCACCGCGCCCCTGGCCGAGCTGGTGCCGGCCTTGAAGAGCGGCTCGCTCAAGGGCGAATTCACGGTGGCGATCGCGCCGGCCGACTTCGTCCTCTGACCCTTATCGCGGGTTGACCAGTCGGGCGGTTCGACCGCATCCTTGCGGCCAATGGCGGGTTTCGACGACAGTCTGGTCCGCGAGTACTTCGAGATGAACGGTTTCTTCGTGCGTCAGTCGCGCAAGTACGCCGTCCAATCCCGCCGGAAGCGCGCCGACGAAGAAGGCGACCTCCTGGTGATCAATCCGTCGCCCCGCCGGGGCGGCGAGACCCCCTTCCAGCTTTTCAGCTCCGACCTGCCAGGCCTGTCCGCCGCCGTCGTCGCGGTCAAGGCCTGGCATACCACGAAGGCCATCACGCCGACGATGATCAAGAAAGGCGATCTGCTGGAATTCGTCCGCAAGGAAGCGGTCGAAGCGGCCAAGGAGGCCTTCGCGGACCTCACGCCGACCGAGGGCCAGCCCCTCGCCAAGGTCCTCGTGCTCCCGGGTATCCCGGCCGCCGAGCCGCAGCGTTCCGAAAGCATCACGCTGCTCCGGGAGAGCGGCGTGGACCATGTGCTCACCTTCCGGACCATCCTGGAGAATCTCGTCCAGGCGGTCGAATCGAACCAGAGCTACGCGAAATCCGACACCTTGCAGTTGCTCCGCCTGCTCCGCGTCTACGATATGGTCAAGGCCGCCCAGCTTGAGCTGTTCGGCTCCGCCCTCCCTCCGAAGTGATCCATTCCTCCGCCCAGGTCCACTCAGCCGCCCGCCTCGCGCCCGACGTCGAGGTCGGCCCGTTCGCGGTCATCGAGACCGGCGCGGTGCTCGGGGCCGGCTGTCGCGTCGCGGCGCACGCGATCGTCAAAGCCCGCGCCCGCCTCGGCGCCGGCGTGCGCGTCGACCACTTCGCGGTCGTCGGCGGCGATCCGCAGGACCTCTCCTTCGACCCCGCGACGGACTCCGGTACGGTCATCGGCGACCGCACGGTGATCCGTGAGCATGTCACCGTCCATCGCGCCACGAAGGCCGGCGAGAACACGGTCATCGGCGCGGATGGCCTGCTCATGGCCGGCAGCCACGTCGCCCACGACTGCGTGCTCGGCGACCACGTCATCCTCGCGAACGGCTGCATGCTCGGCGGCCACGTGCATGTCGGCGACCGCGCGTTCGTCAGCGGCGGCGTCGCGGTCCACCAATTCTGCCGCATCGGCGGCGGCGCCCTCGTCTCGGGCAACGCCGTGATCACCGAAGACGTGCCGCCGAACGCGCTCGCCCACGGTCGTAACCTCGTCGCCGGCCTCAATCTCGTCGGGATGCGTCGTCGCGCGGTACCGGCCGCCGCCGTCGCCGAGATCAAGCGGGCCTACCACGCCGTCTACGCCTCGCAAGGCGCCTGCGCCGCGCTCGCGCAGGAGGCCCTGGCGACCGGCGCTTACCAGACCGTTGAAGCGCGCGATTTCCTGAACTTCTTCCTCGGCGGCAAGCGCGGCCGCTTCGTCTCGCCCGCATGAACGCCTTGCCCGTCGCCGTCACCTGCGGAGATCCGGCCGGCGTCGGACCCGAACTGCTCGCATCTTGGCTCAAGGCCCATGCGGAGCGGGCCGACTCGGTGATGCCCATCGGCCCGGCCGACTGGATCGCTTCGCTCGGTCGAGGGCTCGCGGTCGGCCCGGCCGACTACCGTACGCAACCGGGCCGACCCGACGATGCCGGTCAACTCATCGCGATCGAAGCGATGGAACTCGCCGCCCGCGGCGCGACCGGCGGTCGTTTCGCGGCGGTCGTCACCGGACCGGTGAACAAGAAGGGCCTCGCCGGCGTGGGCTATGATTTCCCAGGTCAGACCGAGTTCTTCGCCTCGCGCTGGAACGGCGAGCCCGTCATGGCGTTCGCCGGCGGCAAGATGACCGTCGGACTCGTCACCTGGCACATCCCGCTCGCCGAAGTCCCTCGCGCCGTGACCGGCGCGGACATCCGCCGCACCGTGCTCGCGCTGATCGCCCTGCGCGCGAAGCTGGGCGATGCGCGGCCGCGGATCGCGGTGTGCGGCGTCAATCCGCACGCCGGCGAAGGCGGCCTGCTCGGACAAGAGGACGACCGCATCATCCGGCCCGCCGTCGAAGCCCTGCGCGCCGCCGGCCACGACGTCACCGGCCCGCTGCCCGGAGACACGGTCTTCCATCGCCATCTGCAGGGTGAGTTCGACGCCGTCGCCGCGATCTACCACGACCAAGGGCTCGCGCCGCTGAAGGCCGTGGACTTCTCGACTTCGGCCAACCTCAGCCTCGGCCTGCGCCACGTGCGCACGAGCCCTGACCATGGCACCGCCTACGAGCTCGCCGGCAAAGGCAAGGCGGACCGCGGCAGCTTCGACGCGGCGATGCGCCTGGCGCGCCTGCTTTCCGCGTGATGCGCGCGTTGCTGCTTTGGCTCGTCGCCTGCCTGACGTTGGTCGCGGGCGATCGACGGATCGCCAGCTACAGCCCGGGGGCGACGCAGACCTTGCTCGACCTTGGGTGCTCCGACGAGATCGTGATGGCCACGCGTTGGTGCCCGCTGCCGAAAGAGCATCCGGCCGGACGATCCGCCGACATCTTCCTTCCGGACCTCGAACGATTGCTGCTGGCCAAGCCCGACCTCGTCATCATCCCGCGGATGGCGAACCCGCTCTGGGCCGAGAAGTGCGCCGGCGCCGGCCTGCGCACCCTGGTGCTCCATCGCGAATCGGCGGATGCCGTGAGCCGGGACATCCGGTTGCTCGGTGAAGCGACCGGACGACCAGACCAGGCGCTGCGCCTCAGCGGCGAACTGACGAAGCGTCCGAGCGGAGAGCCGCGCCCGATCCTCATCGTCTGGGACGGTGTCATGGCGGGCCCGGAAAGTTACCTCGCTGAGCCCTTGGCGGCGGCAGGATGGAAATCCGCGCTACCCCAAGGGTCTTGGCTGAAGTTCGACTGGGAGCTGCTCGCCAGCACCAAGCCGGAGGCCGTGCTATGGATTGAGAACGGACCCGAGGACGGCCCGATCGGCTTATATGCGGAGAAAGTCGCCGAAATGAAAGGACTCCCCTCGATCCGAACCCTGACCTGCGTGGTCAAGGAACGGGTCTATCAGACGAATAATCGTAGTAACTGGTTGCCTGGCAGTGGCTTAAATAAAATCAACGCCGACCTTCGACGACTGCGAGAGCAAATCGGGCCCTGAGGGGTTGCCGGGCCAAAATTGGCCTTCGGTCGATTGACAGCGGGCCGATTCGGACGACACTGTTTGTCCACACCATGAACACCAAGTTCCTCAAGCTCCTCGCTCTCACCGTCGGTCTCCTCGCCGTCACCGCTTCCTTCGTCAGCGCCGAAGAGAAGAAGGAAGGCAAGTGCCCCTGCGAAAAGGAAGCCCCTAAGGCCGCCTTCTCCGCTGACGAAGAAAAGAAGGATGGCAAGTGCCCTTGCGAAAAGGAAAAGCCCAAGGCTGGCGCCGACGAAGAAAAGAAGGACGGCAAGTGCCCCTGCGAGAAGGAAAAGCCCAAGGCCTAACCTTCCCGCTCAGGCGATCAAAGGACGAACCTGCGGGTTCGTCCTTTTTGTTGGCCTAGAAAGCCAGCTTCAGTTCCGTGCGCACGAAGGCCGGGAAATCGTCGTGCACCGCGAAACCGCGGGCCGCGGCCTGCGCAAGCTCTTCGGGCTTGGCGGCCCCGCTGCGCATCGCGCACGACCGGATACCCGCGTTGAGTCCTGCGTCCCAATCCGTGACCCGGTCACCGGTCATCCAACAGCGGGCCGGGTCCAACCCGTGCTCGGCGATTTTCTCGAGGATGAAGCGCGGGCTCGGCTTACGATAGAGGGAAGGCTCATCGGGACGTTCCGGTGCGGCCTTGATCTCCAAGATCCCCGGGGCCGGCAGGGCGAGCAGCTCCAGCATGCGGCGATTGCATGCGTGGTATTGGTCCCAAGTGAAGATCCCCCGGTTGATGCCGCTTTGGTTTGTGAGGATGAAGAGACGATAGCCGGCCTGCAGACAGGCCTCCAAGGCTGGTTTGACGCCCGGAATCAGCTCGATCTGCTCTTCCCGGCAGGTGTGGTGGTGGTCGCGGATCAGATTACCGTCGCGGTCCAGAAAAAGGGCGGGGTGGCCAGGCATCGCCCCAGCCAACCGAACTTGCCCACAATCGCAAGGGAATGGAAAGGGGGCTTGACCGAGGGGGCGGGAGGGGTAGAACCGACCCTCATCCAAGCGTAGAACCATGGCCAATCCGAAACGTAAACAGTCCAAACGCCGCAGCCGACTCCGTCGTGGCGCCAACCAGTTCCGCGCCCCGAAACTCGTCAAGGATGCCGAATCCGGCGCCCTTCGTCGCTCCCACCGCGTCGACCCGACCACGGGTAAGTACCGCGGTCGGCAGGTCCTGGACACCGGAGCCTAAGCTCCACCCCGGGCTCAGCCCGATCTCATGACCGAAGCCGCTCCGAACAAAGGCCACCGAATCGCCCTGGATTGCATGGGCGGTGACATGGGGCCTTCGGAAGCCGTGGCCGCCGCCGCCCTCGCCTTCAAGGACGGGATCATCGGCCCCGAAGACACCTTGGTCCTCGTCGGCCACGAGGACAACCTGCGCATGCTCGCCTCGGATCACCGGGCGCTCAAGAACTCCCGTGTCTTGTTCCGCCAGGCCGCCAGCATCGTGGCGTCCGACGACGCGCCCATGGCCGTGCTCAAGTCGAAGCGCGACTCCTCGATGGTGATCGCCCTCGAGATGCTCAAGGCCGGCGAAGTCGACGCCGTCGTCTCGACCGGCAACACCAAGGCCCTCGTGGCGGCCGGCACCATCAAGGTGCGCCCCATGGAAGGCGCCGAACGCCCTGCCCTCGCGGCCATCATGCCGCGGCGCGAAGGCCATTTCATCATGCTGGACGTCGGGGCGAACCCCGAAGCCACGCCCGCGCAGCTGCTGCACAACGCCGTCCTCGGCTCGATCTACGCCCAGAGCGCCCTCGGCATCACCCGCCCGCGCGTCGGCCTGCTCACCGTCGGCACCGAAGAGGGCAAAGGCGGTCCGCGCATCAACCGCACGCACGCCCTGCTCAAGGCCATGGGCGACCGCATCAATTACGTCGGCCCCGTCGAGGGCTTCGACGTCTTCGGCGACGCCTGTGACGTGGTCGTCACCGACGGCTTCACGGGCAACATCATCCTCAAGACGCTCGAAGGCCTGGTCTACATGGTCCGCGACATGGTCGGCAGCAAGGTGAAGAGCAATCCGGTCTACTTGGCCGGCGGCATCGCCATGTTCCCGCTCCTGCGCGACCTCAAAGGCAAATTGAAGCCAGAACGTTACGGCGGAGCCCCTTTGCTGGGCCTGACCGGCTTGGTCATGAAGGCCCACGGATCCAGCAACCGTCAGGGCATCGCCAGCGCCATCCGGCTGGGACTCGAAGCCCTCGGCCACGGAGCCGGCCACCGCATGCTGGCCGCGTTGGCGGAAGCGAACGCCGTCGTCGCCGCCACTCCCGAGGAGGCCTGAGGTTTTAGTGTTCCCTTCCCCGCCCAAGGGGTCTTTTCTCACGCATCGATGAGCAGCGCTGAGCTATCAGTCTTTATTCGGGCCATCGGGGTCCGCACGCCGGAACGCACGCTCACCAACGCCGAGCTCTCCAAGATGGTGGATACCTCCGACGAGTGGATCCAGACCCGCTCCGGCATCAGCGAACGCCGGATCGCCGGCCCGGGCGAGAATCCTTCGGACCTTGGCGCCCAGGCCGCCGCCCAAGCCCTGCAACGCGCCGGCCTGACGCCGGCCGACGTCGACCTCCTCATCGTCGCGACGATGACGCCGGACGTCCCCTTTCCTTCCACGGCGTGCCTCCTGCAGGCCAAGCTCGGCCTGCGCCGTGACATCCCCTGCTTTGACGTCTCCGCCGCCTGCTCCGGCTTCGTCTACGCCCTCCAGGTCGCCAAGGACATGATGCGCTCCGGCGCCTACCGACGCGCCCTCGTCGTCGGGGCCGAGAAGCTCTCCAGCGTCGTGGACTGGTCCGACCGCACCACCTGCGTCCTCTTCGGCGACGGCGCCGGCGCGGCCCTCCTCGAGACCACCACGGAAAGGAACGTCGGCCTGCTCGGCAACCTGCTCGGCGCCGACGGCAACAACGCCGAACTCCTGCATTGCGCGGCCGGCGGATCCGCCGCTCCCGCCACGGCCGATTCGCTCCGCGAGGGCCGTCACTACCTCCGCATGAACGGCAAGGAAGTCTTCCGCCACGCCGTCCGCGTGATGGCCGAGTCCTGCGAAAGGGTGCTCGCGCAGTGCGGCGTGACCTCGGCGGAAGTCGCCTGGTTCATCCCGCACCAGGCCAACATCCGTATCCTCGAGGCCGTCGCCAGCCAGCTCAACGTCGGCATGGAGCGCTTCCCTTCGAACCTGAGCCGCTACGGCAACACCTCGGCTGCCTCCATCCCTCTCGCGCTTGAAGAAGCCTGGAAAGACGGCAAGATCAAGCACGGCGACCTCATCCTGATCGTCGCCTTCGGCGCCGGCCTGACCTGGGGCGCGACCCTCCTTCGCTGGCATGAACCTAACCGCTAAACTCCTCCTCGCCGCAGCGCTCCTGCTCGGCGCCCACGTCCATGCGGAATTCGTCCGGGTGGACGGAGCCTGGCAGGTCAAGCCCGGCACGCCCGCGGACGTCACCCCGCCTTCGCGGCTCTCCGTCCTGTTGCTCGCCATGGATCACGCTTCCGGACGTCTCGACGCCGGCGACGTCGGCGGAGCCCTCAAGGAATGGGAGATCATCGGCGAAGCCAACGTCGGCGCCGAAGCCGAAGCCATCGCCCTGCTCACCCGCGCCCGCATCTTCGTCGCGCGCGGCGAGTTCGAGAAAGCCACGGTCATCGTGGATGACCTCTTCGCCCGCCATTCCAGCTTCCCGGGCTTCGCCGGTGCGGTCGACCTGCAGTTCGACATCGCCAACCGTCTGGCGGAAGGCGAACGCCGTCGGCTCGGCGGCTGGTTCCCTTGGTTCAGCGACCGCGACAGCGCCATCGGAGCCTGGGAGAAGACCATCCGCCTTGCCCCGAACGGACCGAAGGCGGACGAATGCCTGATCCGCATCGCGCGCCTCGGCATGGAGCGCGACCTCCCGGCCAAGACCAACGACGCCCTCGAGCGTCTCGTCAGCGATTACCCGAACTCGAAGTTCGCGCCGGAAGCCCTCGAGCTGCTCGCGACGCTCCGGGCGAAGGAATCCCTCGGGCCCGCCTGGGACCAAGCCACGACGATCGAAGCCGCCGACCATTGGCGGACGTTGGCGGACCAGTTCCCCAATGACCCGCGGGCCAAGGTCGCCATCGAACAGATCGCCATCCTCCGCGACCGCGCCGCCCGGGCCCGCCTGAGCCTCGCGCGCTTCTACTTCTTCAACCGCAACAATCCCGAAGCGGCGAAGCTGATGGCGAACGCCTGCCGCAACATCGCGCCGGAATCCGCCGCCGCCAAGGAAGCGGAGGCGCTGCTCGCCTCGATCGAGAAGGATCCCACTCCGCCGAAGACCCTCGCCGACCGGCTCCTCGGCACCATGCCCCGGCCGCGCGCCGTGACGGAAGCCAAGCCGCAGGTCGTCGGCGAAGACCTCGACTCCCTCGGCTTCAAGAACGAAGGCGCCAAGGCCCCCGTCGGCCCCGCAAACCGATGAGGACCTGGCTGCTGCTCGGCGCGGCCCTGCTGCTCGCCGGATGTTCCGCCTATCAGGCCGGCGGCCCTAAGCCGGCTTTCCGTTCGCTGGAGATCGCCCCCGTCCGCAACTCGACGGCACGCAACGGCACGCACGCCGTCCTCCACGGCAAACTCAACGACGCTTTCGCGGGCGATCCGCGCGTGCGCCTCGGCGCCGGCGACGCCGTGCTGGCCACCGAAGTGACCGATTACCGCCGCGTCGGCTTCACCACCAAACCCGGCGACGCCTTCGCCTTCAACAGCTTCCGCGTGACGTTCGAGGTCCGCGCCACGCTGACCGCCCAAGGCGGCGCGCGCACCCTCTTCAAGGACCGCGTCTTCGTCGCCACCGCCACGCTGCAGAACGCCGGCGACCCCGTGGCCGAAGAACTCAGCGTCGCGCCGATGCTCTTCGCCGACATCGCGTCGCAGATCCGGCAAGCCGCCACCACGGCCTGGTGACATGAACCCGGTCGTCGTCGCACCGTCCCTCCTCGCCGCCGACCACGGCGCGTTCGCGCAAGGCGTCCGCGCGGTCGAGGCGGCCGGACTCGGCTGGCTGCATGTCGACATCATGGACGGGCATTTCGTGCCCAACATCAGTTTCGGTCCGCAGGTCGTCGCCGACCTCCGGCCGCTGACGAAGCTGCACTTCGACGTGCACCTGATGCTCAGCCATCCCGACCGCTACGTGGCCGCGTTCGCCCAAGCCGGCGCCGAACGCCTGACCGTGCACGTCGAAGCCGATCACGACATGGCGAAGACGCTCGCCGCCATCAAGGCCGCCGGACTCTCCGCCGGCATCGCGATGAATCCCGACGCCGACCCGCGGCGCGTGCTGCCCTACCTCGGCGACGTCGACCTCGTGCTCTGCATGACCGTCTTCCCCGGCTTCGGCGGCCAGTCCTTCATGCCCTCGGTGCTGGAGAGCATCCGCTTCATCGCCGCCGAACGCGCGAAGCGCGGCGCTCACTTCCGCCTCGAGGTCGACGGCGGCATCAACCTCGAGACCGGCCGCCGCTGCCGTGAAGCCGGGGCCGATACGCTCGTGGCCGGCACGGCCTTCTTCAAGGCGCCGGACCGTAAGGCCTTCGCGGCCGCGCTGACGGCCTAAGCGGCCGCCGGAGGCGGCGTCGCCCCGCCGGCGGCGGCCTTCTCCGTCTGCAAGCGCAACTGGCCGCAGGCGGCGTCGATATCGTGTCCCTTCTCGCGGCGCAGGGTGGCCGTGACGCCCAACGCGCGGAGCTCCTTCACGAAGCGGTCCTGGCGCGTCAGGGAGGGACGCACCCAAGGGAGGCCTTCGACCTTGTTGTACGGGATCAAATTGACGTGCGCGTGGAGTTCGCGGGCGATGACGGCGAGCTTCTTGGCCTGCTCGAGCGAGTCGTTGATGTCCTCGATGAGGATGAACTCGAGCGTCAGCATGCGGCCGTGCTTGCGGGCGAAGGCCTTGGCCGCGGGGATCAGCTCCTCGAGCGGGAACTTCTTGTTCACCGGCATGATCTGGTTCCGGACCTCGTTGGTCGCGCCGTGCAGGCTGATCGCGAGGCGGAAGCCCAAGGGCTCCTCGGCCAGCTTGAGGATCTTGGGCACCACGCCGGAGGTCGAGATCGTCACCCGGCGGGCGCCGAAGCCGAAGCCCCACTGGGCGTTGACGATGCGGAGGGCAGCGAGGAGGTTGTCGTAATTCGCCAAGGGCTCGCCCATGCCCATGACCACGATGTTGTCGAAGGAAGCCAGCCCTTCGGCGGCACGGGCGGGGTCGGCCTTGTCTTCGATCCGGCAGACTTGGACGAGCTGGGAGACGATTTCCCCGATCGAAAGGTCGCGCTTCCAGCCTTCCAGGCCCGAGGCGCAGAACTTGCAGCCGTAGGCGCAGCCCACCTGGGTCGAGATGCAGATCGTCCGGCGGGACTTCTCCTGACCGACCCCCTCCATCGGGGCGCGGATGATGACCGTCTCGATCAGGGAGCCGTCGCGGAGGCGCTGCAGGATCTTCTGGGTGACGTCGGAGGAGGCCTTCCGTTGGACCAGGGCCGTGGACTCGAAGTCATATTGCTCGGCCAGCCAAGCCCGCAGGCCGGCCGGCAGGTTGGTCATGGTCTCGGCGGTTTCGGCCCGGCGGGGGTAGAGCCACTCGAAGACCTGACCTGCCCGGTAGCGGGGGTGACCGGCCGCGACCAACCGCTCGCCGAGGGTGTCGGGAGTTTCGCCGTGGATTGAGGGTTTTTCGGGCTTAAAGGCCATGGGAGGGGCAGGAGCAACGGACTCGGAGGCTCAGGACCCCGAAACCCCCGCCTTCCTGCTTGCAAGTGAGAATTGTTATCCCCAAAACCCACTTTTGCAATGAGCAACAAGGCCCTGACCCCACAAGGTGGTAAAATGAACTCCCTCCAGGCCGCCATCGACCTGGTGGCCACGGGTCAGCCGGCCTTCTGCCTCCACCAAGCCTGGGGCATCGGCGTCATCCGTTCCTACGACGAGGCGACCAAGCGCCTGGTCATCGACTTCCCTGAGCAGAACAAGAAGGGACACGCCATGGATGCCGCCTTCTTCCTCGGCAAGATCGAGTTCATCAATCCTAACGGCCTGGTCGCCAAGGCTTACGCCGACGCCACCAAGACCGAGATCGCCAACCTCGTCGCCAACGATCCGGCCGGCGTGGTCAAGGCCCTCTTGGCCGAGTACCCGACCGGTGAATGCACTTCCTACGCCCTCGAAGCCAACCTCGACCGCGTCCACTTCGCCTCCCTCCCCGCCGGCAAGGACCGCGCCGCCGCCTTCAAGGCCTGGTGGACCAAGGGTCGCGCCGCCGTCCGCAAGGACCGCGCCATCCTCGTGCCCGAGCGCAAAGGCGGCCTGTACGCCCTCCTCGAAGCCCCCAAGGACCTCGGCGAAGACCTCTTCGCCCAGTACGAAAGCGCCCCGAATTTCGAGCGTAAGCTGCTGCTCCTCGAAGAACTCGCCGGCGCCGCCGTCGCCGAGACCCGCTCGGCCGCCAACGCCGCCAACCTCGACAAGGTCTCCGCCGACCTCCTCAAGGAGATCAAGAAGCTCGAGACCGCCCGCAAGCGCGACAACCTCCCCGCCATCCTCGGCGGCATCTGGAACCGCGATAAGTTCTTCCGCTCCGCCGTCGAGAACGTCGAGACCGTCAGCCCGACGGCCTCGGAGATCATCGCGCTCTGCACCGAAAGCGACCTCGCCTTCGTCGCCCTCAACATCCCGCACACCACCGAGAAGATCCGCAGCCTGCTGGACCTCGTGCGCGCCCACCACGGCGACCGCTGGGCCGACCGCGCCTTCGACCTCCTCCGCAACCGCGACATCGGCGGCACCAAGAGCGGCTCCGCCAAGCTCGTCTCGGAATCCATCGCCTACCTCTGCGACCAGGACCTCGCCGAGGCCGTCGCCACGCGCTTCGCGCAGTGGCTCGAGACCCGCGAACTCCGCGCCCCGGTGATCATCTGGATCATCAAGAACCGCGACTCCAAGAAGTACGCCGCCATCGTCGGCCGCCTGATCAACCCCGCCCTCCTCGGCGCCATCCTCTCGTCGATCGACACCGAGTCGCTCGAATCCAATTCGACCGCCCGCATCCCGCTGGCCAACGAGCTCATCAAGGACAAGGAACTGATCGCGAACATCCTCACGCCGGCCGAAGGCAAGAAGGCCGACAGCGAGACGATCTTCGACCTCACCCGCACGATGATGAGCAGCCAGGGCTTCGACGAGATGACGAAGAAGGCCCTCCTCTCCCGTCTCGCCAAGATCGAGCCGCACGTCCAGCGCCTCGCCAAGTCCAAGCATTCCGGCTCCGAAGCCGAAGAGAAGGAACTCCTCGTCTCCAAGCACTCGAAGGAAGTGAAGGAGCGCGAGCTCGAAGACATCGTCAAGGTGCGCCTCCCCGCGGTCAAGGAAGCCATCCAGATCGCCAAGGAGCACGGCGACTTGAAGGAAAATTCCGAATACAAGATGGCCCGCCAGGACCATGACACCCTCGCCGCCCGTCGCGCCGAGCTCGACGCGCTGCTGAAGAAGGCCCGCGTGACCGATTTCTCCGAAGCCAAGACCGACGCCATCAGCGTCGGCTCGAGCATCGTCCTCCGCCGCGGTTCCGACCAGACGGAGTTCGCCTACGACCTGCTCGGCGCCTGGGACGGCGAGCCGGAGAAGAACATCCTCTCCTACATCTCTCCGCTCGCGAAGCAGTTCCTCAACCACAAGGCCGGCGAGACGTTCACGACCAACATCAACGGCAAGGCCGAAAGCTGGACCGTCGTGAAGATCGGCCGCTGGGTCGACAAGCGCTGAACGGACCGTCAGTCCCTCCTGAAGAAGCCCCGGCGACGGGGCTTCCTCTTTTGACAAGCCCGCGCCCGCCGCCCATCCTGCCCTCATGCCCGACCCTTGGGAATCCCTGCGCCTGCTGGCCGACCCCACGCGTTCCCGCATGCTGCACCTGCTGCACCGCGGAGAACTGGCCGTCGGCGAGCTGCAGGAGATCCTCGGGCTTCCGCAGTCTCGCATCTCCACCCACCTCGCCCTGCTGCGAAAGGGCGGCCTCGTGGTCGACCGACGCGACGGCAAGAAATCCTTCTACGCGGTGGCCCGCGACCTCCCGGACAGCGTCGGCGGCATCGTCGAGGCCGCCCTGGCCGCCAGCGCCCGCGAACCTAAGGCGGCGGCCGACCAGCGCTCCTGGCAGCGGATCGTCGAGAAGCGCCGGCAGAAGGCCGAGCAGCACTTCAACCTGGTGGCCGACCGGCTGGGCCGGAACTACTGCCCGGGACGCTCCTGGGAGGCCATCGGTCAGATGCTTTTTCTCCTGACGCCCAAGGTCCGGATCGCCGACCTCGGGGCTGGCGACGGCACCCTCTCCCGCCTCCTCGCCCGCCAGGCCGAAAGCGTCCACTGCGTGGATAGCTCACCGCGCATGGTCCAGGTCGGCCGGGCCTTGGCCAAGAAGGAGCAGCTCCGCAACCTGACCTACGTCCTGGGCAACATCGAGAAGGTCCCCCTGCCGGACCGGAGCATCGACCTCGCCTTGCTGAGTCAGGCCCTGCACCACGCCGAGAACCCCCGCCAGGCCCTCGCCGAAGCCTTCCGCATCCTCAAGCCAGGGGGTCGCCTGATCGTCCTCGACCTACGCGCCCACCGCTTCGAGAAAGCGCGCGAACTGTATGCCGACCGCTGGCTGGGTTTCAAAGAGAACGAACTCCACGATTGGATCGAGGAAGCCGGCTTCGCCCAATCTGAGGTGCGCGTGGTGGCCAAGGAAACCAAGGAGCCGGGCTTCGAGACCCTCTTGGCGACCGGCCTGCGTCCCGGGGCCTGAGTTATTCACAGTCAGACCCCCCGGCGGGCCCTGATATTTGCCCCTCGCAGGGGGCTTATTGCTTGGCATCCCTCGGCCGCTTAGGCTATTCCTTCGCACCCCCGACGCGGAGCAATATGCTCCCCTCACCCGATGCTTATCCCAGAGTCCCGCACCTACCAACTGGCCAAGGCCGCCCTGCTCGCCGTCCTCCTCGCCGTGACCCCCGTCACCGGCGTGCTTCGCGCCCAGACCAAGCCCCTGCCCACCGCGGAAAAGCAGGAAGACCCGTTGAACGTCCTCTACAAGGCCGCCGACAAGGCCTTCGAGGAAAAGAAGTACCGGGAGGCCCTCGCGCTCTTCGAGGAGCTCGAGGAGAAGGCCGGCGACGTCGCCAACAGCATGAAGGCGGTCCTCTCCTTCCGCAAGGCCACCTGTCTCTTCTTCCTGAAGGACTGGCCCAAGGCCCAGGTGGAACTCACCGCTTTCCTCGATAAATATCCCAAAGGCACCGAAGATTTCTTCGACGGCGACAACCGCCGCGGCATGGCCGAACTGATCCTGATCGAAGCCTTCTCCAAGCAGGCCAAGTGGGACCAAGCGCTCACCCGCCTCGAGAAGATCCGCACCAACTCGCTCGCCCGCCCCGAGGAGCGCGTCTCCGCCTTCACGCTTTCGGCCCAGATCGTGGTCGACCGCGCCAAGAGCTCGCCCGAAGACCTCAAGAAAGCCGCCTACGCCCAGGCCATCAGCCTGCTCAAGCAGGCGACCGCCGAGGGCATCAACACGCCCGAACGCCGCGAAGCCGCCTACAAGCTCGTCGAGATGTACACCAAGCTGGGCCTGACCAAGGAGGCCACCCAGCTCAAGAGCGAGATCGACGCCCGCAGCACCGGCTCCCCGGTCGAAGTGGTGCGTTCCAACTTCCAGCGCCTGGAGATCGGCGACGCGCGTTTCGCGGCCGCCGAGTCCGCCGCCGACGAGGCCTTCCGCGGTGACTTCTACCGCCAGGCCCTCAACAACTACCAGGGCACGCTGCGTCGCGTGAACCTCACCCGCTCCTTCGCGAAGGCGATCGAGGCCAAGACCGCCGAAGTCGAGGGCATGACCAAGGCCGCCCCGAAGCCGAACCCTGAACAGGCCGACGCCATCCGTCGCGCCCAGCTCGACCTCGAACAGTTCAAGAAGATCGAGGCCGAATTCAAAGCCAACAAGGACTACGACGCCTTCATCTCCTACCGCATCGGCCTCTGCCTCCTCGAGCTGAAGCGCCCGTGGGAGGCCCACGTCGCCTTCCTCGACATCTTCGAGAACAGCCCGGAGTTCAGCCGCATCGCCGGCGCCTACTACTACCACATCGTCGCGCTGCGCCGGATCGGCCGCAACAACGAGGCCCAGGCGAAGTGCAAGGAGTTCATCCAGAAATTCCCCAAGGACGAGATGGTCTCGTCCATCGCCCTCATCCTCGGCGACATCTCCCAGGAGCGCGAAGAATTCCCCGAGGCCATCGAGAACTACAAGTGGGTGCAGGCCAACGTGGCCAACCTCACCCCCGAGATCGCCGAAGAGATCGATTTCCGCATCGCCGCCTGCCTTTTCTCCCAGGTCGACTGGGCGCCCGCGCAGAAGGCCTTCGAGGCCTTCCTCAAGAAGTACGAGCGCTCGTCCGTCCGCCAGCAGGTCCTCTACATGAGCGCCCTCTGCTCGTTCTTCCAAGGCAAGTACAAGGAGACCAAGGTCGACTTCGACAAGTACGAGTCGGAATACCCGAAGGGCCAGTTCATCCCGGACGTCCGCTACCGCCAGGCCATCGTCAAGTTCGGCGTGAACCCGCCGGACATCGCCGGCACCATCAAGCTCTGCGAAGACTGGCTGAAGGACTACGCCAAGGACCGCAGCGACGAAGTCATCGCCCAGACCCCCGAGGTGCATACGCTGATCGGCGACGCCCACATCCGCCTGGCCGACGAACTCGACAAGAAGGTCAAGGCCGCCGACATCGACCTCCGCCTCAACCTCAAGACCCCTGACCGCGCGAAGTTCGCCGCCATCAAGGAAAAGCTCGAAGCGGAGAAGGAAGCCGCCACCGCCAAGGCCATCGACGCCTACGAAGCCGCCGCCAAGAGCGCGCGCACCAATCCGCAGGCCCTCGAGTTCGTCCTCGGCGAGCTGCGCAAGCTCCTCCCCGGCCGCGGCGAACACAAGCGCATGCGCGACCTGTTCAAGGAGATCTTCGACTGGGATCACAACGACCCGAAGTCGATGACCTACCTCTACGAGGTGATCCGCTCCACCGAACGGATGGGCGACATGCCCGAGTTGGCCCAGCAGGCCGAGAAGGTCCGCAAGGATTTCAGCGCCAAGCTCGCCGACGGCCGCAAGGCGGTCGACCAGCTCGAGCGCAAGCAGGGCGTCACCCGCCCCGAGATCGACGCCGCCAAGGAGGCCGTCAAGAAGCTCTCCGCCGAGCTCGAAGCCGAACTCGCCAAGGTCGAGGTCAAGCGACAGGCCTCCATCGCCGAGCAGAAGAAGCGCGCGCTGAAGATCCTGTCCGACGCCGTCGCCGAATCCATCAACGACCGGAAACAGGAAGGCACCGAGAAGCTCATCGTCTTCCTCGCCGAGAAACTCGCCCGCAAGATCAAGCGCGTGAAGGCCGGCACCAAGCCCGAGCCCGGCGCCTACACCAGCGCCGAGGCCGAGAAGGAACTCACCAAGCTGCTCCGCCTCGAAGAGAACCGCAGCTCCCTCGTCGCCCAGGCCCGCGGCTTCTTCGCCCTCGGCCAGCTCGCCGTGTTCACGCGCGAACCCGAGAAGACCGCCGCCAACTTCGCCAAGATCGCCGCCAACTTCAAGGCCGAGGAACTCAACCCGACCATCCTCGCCCTCGTCGGCGAAAGCCTCCTCGCCAAGGGCGACCTCAAGAAGGCCGAGGAGTTCTTCCGCTACATCCTCGAGTTCGCCCGCTCCTCCGAATACGCCGACTACGGCTTCGCCGGCCTGGCCGAAATCCGCTTCGGGGAGAAGAAGTACGCCGAGGCCCTCTCCCTCTGCAACGAGGCCATCGACAACAACATCCTGATGTCGAAGGAACTCGACCTCCGCTTCACCCGCGCCCGCTCGCTCGCCGAACTCGCCAAGTACAAGGAAGCCAAGGAAGAGTTCGAAGAGATCGCCAAGACCAAGGAATGGCGCGGCGAGAAGACCGCCGCCTCGCTCTATTGGCTCGGCCTCATGGAAGAACGCCAGGCGACCGACAAGGACGGCTTCGCCCGCGCCGTCGCCTACTACCGCCGCTGCCACATGACCTGGAAGAAGTACGAGGTCTGGGCCGCGAAATCCTACTTCGGCGAAGCCAAGATCCTCGCGACCAAGCTCGAGCAGAAGGACGCCGCCAAGCGCGTCCTGCAGGAAATGCTCGAAAAGGACCGCATCAAGGATACCCGCGAAGCGACCGAAGCCAAAGCCTACCTCCTCGGACTCTGAACGCCATGCGCCGCCCCCTCCTCCTCACCGCCTTCGCGCTCCTCGCCGCGGCCTCTTCGCCGGCCCAGACCTTCGTCTTCAAGGGCGAACGCTGGGAGATCAACGACCCCTTCAAGTTGGACAACTCCGTCCCGCCGAAGCCCGTCGTCGACCCCAAGAAGGGCGTGATCAACGCGGTCAAAGGCACCGTCGACCTCACCAGCAACAAAGGCGGCTTCGAATCCGTGACCACGCGCAAGCTCTCCGAAGTCACCGAAATCATCTGGCCGACGCCCGCCCGCCTCCAGGAGGCCCAGAATAACGTCAACCGCGGCGAGCCGGCCAAGGCCCTCGACAACGTCGAAGCCGTCCTGAAGTTCTTCGAACCCCTCAAGAACGTCCCCGGCTCCCTGTGGGTCAAGGCCTCGCTGATCAAGCTCGACGCCCTGGACCGCCTCGAGAACGACGCCGCCACGAACAGCTTCCTCGCGGTCTTCGAAAAGGAGGAAGCCGCCAAGGAGCCCGAAGTCGCCACCCAGATCCAGCTGGCCAAGCTGATGCTGCGCGCCCGCAAAGGCGAACACGACGCCGTGATCCGCGAAGCCACCGAACTGCTCACGAAGGTCGACAGCCCCGAACTCCAGGCCCGCCTGCACCTCACGAAAGGCAATTCCCTCCTCGCCGCCAAGAAATACGAGGCCGCGATGACCACCTACCTGCGCGTGCCGGTCTTCTTCGGCTCTGAGACCGAGATGATCCCCAAGGCCCTCCTCGGCGCCGCCCGCGCCTTCCGTGGCATGGACAGCCCGGCCATGCGCGACCAGAAACTCGAAGCGGTCTCCAACCGCTACCTCTACGACATCATCGTCTCCTTCCCGGTCTCCAAGGAAGCCGAAGAGGCCAAGAAGCTGCTGCCCCCCGAGGAGCGCGCCAAGGCCGAAGCCGACCAGAAGAAGATCGCCGCCGGCGGCCCCCTCCCGGAAGGCGTGATGCTGGCCAAGCCCAAGCTCGCCGCCGAAGAGAAGGTCGAAGGCAACAAGTGAGTCCTTGCCCCTTTCCAAAACCTAACCTAGATACCAACCTACACCCCATCATCATGAAGATGAACCTACGTTCCGCCCTCCTCAGCACCGCCCTTCTCGGACTGCTGACCGCCACCGCCTCGGCCCAGGAGGCCGCCGCCGCCGGCGTGCACCACAAGACCCTCGCCGACCTCTTCATCGAAGGCGGCTGGGTCATGTACCCGATCACCCTCTGCTCCGTGGCCATGATGTGGTTCATGGTCGACGGCTTCATCAAGACCAGCGCCGGCAAGATGTACCCCGCCGAGCACGTCACCCAGCTCCGCGAGCTCTTCAAGAAGGGCGATTACGTCGGCGCCTACGCCTTCGCCAAGTCCGCCGGCTCCCCGGTCGCCGACGTCGTGCGGGCGGGCGTCGCCTTCACCCCGGATGGCAAGACCATGACCGAAGAGGCCATCCTCTCCGAAATCGTCCGCATCCAGGGCGAGCTCAAGGGCCGCTCCTCCTACCTCTCCGTGATCGGCGTCTGCACCCCGATGATCGGCCTCACCGGCACCGTGACGGGCATGATGAGCGCGTTCGAAACCCTCGGCACCTCCGGCGTGGGCGACCCCTCCAAGCTCTCCGGCGCGATCGGCGAAGTGCTCGTGGCGACCGCTTCCGGCCTCTTCATCGCGATCCCGGCGTTCATCGCCTACTACCTCCTGGCCAACCGCATCAACAAGGGCATCCACGACATCACCGAGATCGTGACCGGCCTGTTCCGCGCGTTCCCCTACGACGAAGTCGAAGGCCGCAAGGTCGGCGACGAAGAGATCTACGCCGCCAAGCCCGATTGGAGCGCCTCTTCGAACGTCCAGGGCTAAGTCCCTTCCACCCCTAAACCAGCAGCACGACCATGGCAGGCGGAGGCGGAGGCGGAGAAGGCGAACCGGAGTTCCAGGTCGCGCCGATGATCGACGTGCTCCTGGTGCTGCTCATCTTCTTCATGTCGATCACCTCCTCGCAGGTGCTCAAGGTCGACAAGAACATCTCGCTCCCGGTCGCCGCCAACGGCGTCAAGCGAGACGACAAAGCCGCGGCCGGCCTGATCAACATCTCGTGGGACAAGACCACCGGCCAGGCCAAGTACAAGCTCGACGACCGCGAACTCGACCCGAACGACAAGGAAGGCATCGCCAAGGAACTCTCCGACCGCAAAGGCAGCAACGAAAAGTACCGCCTGCTGGTCCGCGCCGACAAGGAGTGCCACGCCAAGTATGTCTCCAAGGCCCTCGAATGGGGCGCCGAAGCGGGCATCGACAACATCGCCTTCTCCGGCCTCAACCACGAGGAATAAGCCATGAAACAGAGAGAACAGTCCCCCGACGCCGCCCCGGGCTTCCAGATCGCCCCGATGATCGACGTGGTCTTCGTGATCATGCTCTTCTTCATGGTCATGGCCGGCGCCGTCAAGGTGGAGCACGAGCTCAAGACCACCCTCCCCGGCAACGCGGAGACCGCCAAGGAGACCGAACTTCCCGATGAAGTCACGATCGGCGTGAGCGAGACCGGCGAGGTCACCCTCAACGAAGATCCGGTCGGCGCCCCCGGCGACAAGCTCCTCGAGAACCTCTACAACCAGATGAAGCTGATGGGTCAGGCCGCCGAGCAGTCCAAGACCAAGCTGCTCATCACGGTGCAGGCCGAAGAGAACGCCCGCTACGAACGCGTGATCAACGTCCTCGATATCCTGGCCAAGGCGAACATCACGAACGTGACGTTCGCGGTGTCCGACACGGAATAAGCCGGCCGTTCAGCCGACGAAGACCGCCGCCGATAGGCGGCTTTTTCGTGCCACGGCTCAGCGACCGAAGCCGGCTTCGGATTCGAGAACCTTGCGGACGGCCTCGAAATCGTTGCCGATCCTGAGCGGAGCCGGTGCCGGCAGCTCGCCGGGGAAAAGCGAGGCGTTGGCGTCGCCGAAGGCCTGCTGCAGGACGTCGGGGAACTTCGCGGGGTGAGCGGTACCGAAGACGATGACGTCGTCGAGCTTGGCGCCATCGCGGGCCAGGAGGTCCTCGGCGGCCTTCCAGCCGACGGCGGAGTGCGGGCAGAGGATGTAACCGCTGGCGTCACGGACGCGACGCATGGCGTCGAGGGTGGCGACGTCATCGACGGTGACGGCTTCCACGGTGGGGCCGCCGTCGCGCCAGGCGAGCAGGCGGCTGAGGTTGTTCGGGTCGCCGATGTCCATGGCGTTGGAGGCCGTAGGGACGGCACGACGCGGACGATACTCGCCGGTGGCGAAGAGGTCGGGCAGCGGCGAGTTGGTGTTGGTCGCGGCGACGAGCGCGGCGACGTCCAGTCCCATGCGACGCGCGAGCTGCACGGCGCCGACATTGCCGAGATTACCCGAGGGCACCACGATGCCCATGCGACGGCCAGGGGCCAGCAGGCGCTTGGCGTGGAAGGCGAACGGCACCTGGGCAATCAGGCGCACGGGGTTGATGGAGTTCGCGGTGAGCAGCGGACGGTGGCGACGCAGGGACTCGTCGGCCAGCGCGCGCTTCACCATCGCCTGACAGTCGTCGAACGTGCCGTCGACCGAGATGGCGACCACGCCGGGACGGGGCCGGGCGATCTGGGATTCCTGCACGCCGCTGACGCCGATGCGGGGATAGAGGACCACGGCGCGGACGCCGGGGACGCCGGCGCAGGCTTCGGTCACGGCGGCGCCGGTGTCGCCGGAGGTCGCGGCGAGGACGGTCAGCTGCGGGAACTCATCGCCGAGGACGCGCGCGGTGACCCGCACGAGCGTGCGCACGGCGAAGTCCTTGAAGGCCGCGGAGGGACCTTGGAAAAGTTCAAGGACGGCGATGCGTTCGGCCGGGGTGCCCTTGAGCTTCTCCGGACGCACGAGCGGGACCGGAAAATTGAAGGCTTCCTGGCAGAGCTGACGCAGGACCGCCGGGCCCAGGACTTCACCGAAATACGGGGCCACGACAGCCTCGGCGAGGTCGGCGTAGGAGGCGTCGCGATGGCGCTCCACGAAATCGGGCGCGATTTGCGGGATATGCGTCGGCACCCAGAGGCCGCCCTTGGCCGGCATGGCCGACAGCAGCACGTCGCGGAGCGAGCCGCGGCAGGTGGCGTCGGCGGTGGAGACGAATTCCAGCTTACGATTCGGAGAGGACATGGACACCCTTGGGATTGATGCGCGAGACGTAAGGCGTGGCCTTGATCGGCACCGACGAGAACACGGCGGCGACGGCGGCGGCGACCTTGCGGGCGGTCTCTTCGCCTTCGCAGAGCGCGAACACGCTGGGGCCGGCGCCGGAGATCGAGAAGCCCAGCGCGCCCGCGGCCATGGCGGCGGCCTTGGCGCGGTAGAACTCAGGGATCAGGCGGTGGCGGTGCGGCTCGGCGATGAGGTCGTGGAGCGAGCGGCCGATGAGGGCGTAGTCGCTCTTGAAGAAGCCGCACAGCAGGCCGCCGAGGTTGCCGCTCTGCTGCGTGGAGGTCTCGAGCTGAATCTGGCGCGGCATGATCTCGCGGGCGACCTTGGTCAGCACGACGATGTCCGGGTGCACGACGGCGGCCCAGAGGCGGTCCGGGATCGGCACGTCCATGACGTCGAGCTCGGCGTTGGAACGGATGAGGGTGATGCCGCCGAGGAGGCAGGGTCCGACGTTGTCGGCATGCCAGGCGCCATCGGCCGCGGCTTCGCCGGCGACCACGAAAGGCAGGAGCTGTCGACGCGTCAGCGGCTCGCCGAGGAGACGGTTGACCACGAAGGCGCCGCCGACCGCGCTCGCGGCGCTGGAGCCGAGGCCGCTGCCGAAGGGCATCTTCTTGTGGATCTCCATCTCGATGCCGAGGTCGCTCTTGCCGAGGTGGCGGAGCAACGCATGGGCGGAGACGCCGGCGGTGTTCTTCTTGGAGTCGAGGGGCAGGCGGCCGTCGTCACCGGTGATCTTGGTGATGCGGAGGCCGGGGGTGGACGAGAAGCGGGCCACGATCTCGTCTCCAGGGGCATCGATGCAGAAGCCAAGCACGTCGAAACCGCAGGCCACGTTGGCCACGGTGGCAGGCGAAAAGATACGGACTTCTTTGAGCGGCTGGGCGGACATAGGACCCCCTTTGACAGGGTTGGGCAGACCTTTCGGGTTGCCTCCCCTTCGGTCAACGGTGAACATGACGGATACCAGTCCTTTGATGTCCAACCGCATCCACCAGAACGGTTTTGTGACCGTGGCGGCCGCCTCGCCGGCCCTCCG
>Ga0222712_10000310_pt1 | contig 67834 bp, 72 predicted proteins | sample C33_657DmetaG_FD_165043 | JGI IMG/M metagenome (GOLD analysis project Ga0222712, IMG submission 165043) | Estuarine water microbial communities from San Francisco Bay, California, United States - C33_657D | ecosystem: Environmental > Aquatic > Marine > Unclassified | place: USA: California... | reverse complement strand
GCAGCATTCTCTTCGCTGCTCACAGAGGTTGCTATTAAAAAGAAAGACGAGCAGACAACTTCTTCGCAATCTTCTTCGCAGGAGCAAACAGAGGCTTGAATCTTTTCTGACCTTCCTTTGTGAATGTCTCTCCCACTACATCATCAATAATAATTTTGTTTTCTGTTTCGTAGAAAGCATTGGTTTCTACTTGTGCTCTGATATAATTCTCTACGTTGTCTGTAGTGTCAACAAGCTTTGTGCCATCAGCAGAATACTCAAAGATGTCAACGTGTCCTGTGTCTGTCATGACATAGTGAAGCACAGGTTTGACTTGCTTGAGTTTGATTTTAAATTTATTCTTCACTGCTTCACGGATGAGTGGTTCAGCGGCATTCTTTACCATGTTTAAGGCGATGCCAGAGACCATCGTAGTGGCAGTAGTCACAACTGCTACAGCACCCGCTGTGGCGACCACAGAGGGGTCTGGGAGATCGATATTCATTCCAGCAATCTGAATGCTTGGATTTTCTGCTGGTATCTCTGCTTTTGTTACGGGTGGTGGTGTAGCAGATTGCACCAGTTGCTGTGGCAATTCGGGTGGTTTACTATCTGGTAGTCCTCTACTTTTCTGCTGCTCTTCTGCTGCTTGCTTATCACGCTCTGCTTTTACAGCAGCATCAAACTCTTCCTGTGTTGGCACATTAATCACAGGATACTTGATTGATGGGTCTGGTGCTTCAAATACAGGCAGCGCAAGACCACGCACCACTGGCACCTCTACACTTTTGGTGACTGGTGGATTGATGGTTGGTATAACGCTTGGTCCGTTGATGCCTATATTCGATACGTTAATCGGTTTATTTCCGATTGTCGGTATTGAATTAGAATTAATTTGGTTTATTGGCATTGACTACTGCCTCAACCTTCGGATACTTTACAACAACATCAGCACAAATTTTATAGTATGGGCTATCAGGATGAAACATAATACCATTCTTGTATGCTTCACCGCACTTGAGTAATCTAACTAATTCAAAATCAAGACGTGCTTTATCTGCTTCTGCTTGTTGTCTAGCAATTTCAACATTTACTCTTGCTTTACATAATTCTTGTAGAGATCCATCGAGAGGAAAGTTGAATCCCAAACTTACACCAGCGTTGCCACTGTAAGATTTAAATGTTTCTGGGTCATCATTACCGTTTCCAGTTGCTAAAGCAAATGGAGCAAAACTCATCGTTGGTCCCTGGCAACTAACTCCAGCACCAAACGTATTGAGGGCGTATGGACCCTGTAAGACTTGAACCGCTTGGTTAGTAACGTTTCCTGTAGCACTAGCACTAGGCCCAGCAATATTAGTGTTGCTAGGAGCTGTTTGAGCCAGCACAGGCGATACATATAAACCTACTGCGTAAAGACAGATACCGAGTTTGTGGTAGACTGAGTTTCTGTGGTGCGATCTATCCATGTTTCTTTTGCCACTCCAGGTCCGAGATAAGTTTCACTGAACTGGAATGGAGCACCCTGAGTCATGATACTATAATTTGAATCCTGAGTAGGTCTCCCAGGAATGTTAATATTAGTTCCAGTCACAGTGTATGATGTGCCAGTTGTATATTCAACTTGACGAATTGTTTCTATAATCTTTGTAGTCGATTCGGTTGTTGCCGTAATTGTGCCCCTAGTAAAATTAGGCACAACAGATTCCGCTAGGGCAGCATGATGAAACCCTAGCAGGAATAACCCTGCTAGGATTCTTCTCATTTGAATACGCTCAATTCAATACTACGTTGTGCTGTAGCAGTAGTTCCTGCACCACCAGCAGTAACAGTAGGTACACCAGTAGGAGATAGTGTGCCAGCGAGAGTTCCTTTCTCGCCACCAACTTGAGTTACACTATCTCCATAGAGATTGGGTGATGTAATTGTTCCTTGGTTGGTAACTGTTTGTGTGGTTACAGGAGTATCAGCAGCATTGAAACTTTCTGAGAAGCTAAATGCTTGACCTGCTGTATTGATTGAGTATGTTCCAGCACCAGCAACACCGCCAAATGCAGATGATTGAATGTTGGTTCCTGAAACGGAGTATGATGCTCCAATCCTTGTAGATTGAACCGCAGCGCCCTGTACACCTAATTGAACAGAATCAGTGATTTTGGATGTAATTTCAGCAGCACTTACAGGAGTAATTAAGAATAACGAAGAGATTAAAAGTAATCTTTTCATTGTTCTTTTGGTATATAAGATGACCATATCTATTTATCAAACTTGACAACTTCATAAATACGTGATATTATGTTACGACCTGCTACCGAAAGGGGCAGGTTTCGCATTATGAGAAAGTGATGTGACAATTAGAGCCCAGGAAGGTGCCCTCCGAGAGGATTGGTATACCCCCCTTCTATTGGGATGTAGAGTTCAATCAATTTAAATGCAACAATTCCTTACAGTAACCCTGCCTCTCCTGGCATCGGTTACAACCACAACGGCAACGATGCCATTGTTTCCACCTCCTCCAGTCCAGGGTCCACCCCCATTTGCTATTATCAAGGAGTTTGAAACAAAGACAGCGACCAGAACGGTTGCTCCCGAAAAACCAAAAGAGAAAAGGTTAATTTGTAAAGGGTGTTCGACACATGAAAACCTTGCTTTGGAATATTTCCAAGACAGAGGTATTAAAGACAGAAACGCCCTTGCTACTATCATGGGCAATATTAAGCAAGAGTCTACTTTTGTTCCTAATATTTGTGAAGGTGGTAGCAGGACCAGTTATCATAATTGCTACGGCGGTTATGGACTGATCCAATGGACATCTGCCAATCGTTATCATGGACTGGGTGATTTTGCTAGAAAGTATGGTGGTTCTCCATCATCGCTTGAGACGCAACTTCGTTATCTAACTAATGAAATTCAGTGGAAAGAGATTGAGGAGAAGATGAAAACTCCTGGCAAATCAATCTCTCGCTACATGAATTATGCGTACAGTTGGATTGGTTGGGGTATTCATGGTGCCCGTACAGATTATGCCTATGAGTATGCCAACAAACTGATTACGGTAGAAGTTTGACAATCGAATAAATACGGGGGAGTGCTGCAGAACTCCCCTATGTTTAACTTCGGAAAGAAGAAACCTGATATAAAACAATACGCTATACTTGCAGTAATATTATCATCTGTTATTGCAGCACTCTCACAATGCACTGGAGTATCTGAAAATGGATTATGGGATTTACTGGATGAGATTCAAAGAAAATATTTCCCACAAACTATGCTTAATGAGTTTATACTTAAAGATCCTGAGAAACTAAACAGAAGAATTACGAGAGACGTAGACAGAGCAGTAGATGACTACTGGAGACAATCTGGATTATCAAAAGCAGAGGTATCAAAACCTCGCTATATAGAAGAAGCAAACAACGAATCGATATGCTACACTGAAGAGTGTAAATCACTCGCACCACCCATGAGACTCTGTGCTCCTTGGCTTGACAACTGCCCAAAGCAGTGATATAATACATACATGTCTCGGTAGCTCAGCGGATAGAGCATCTGCCTTCTAAGCAGTTGGTCGCTGGTTCGATCCCAGCCCGAGACGCCAGGGCGATTAACTCAGCGGTAGAGTGGCCTCCTTACAAGTGGTAAGTCACTGGTTCGATTCCAGTATCGCCCATATTAAACTATGAATACATATTACATTTCAATGGCAGCAATCGCTGCTATCGTATACATTCTTTGGCAAGACCCGAATGTGCCGAAGTTTATTAATTTGATGACTCAACTAGCACGAATTAAAGTCATCACATTTTTTATGAAGATTAAAATGAAGCGACAGCTTGATAAAGATTATAATGATATGCAAAAAGCAATGAAAGAATGGATGAAAGAAAATGGCAAGGATCAGATGTAACGCATGTGGTGTAGAATTAGAAGTAACACAAGCAAACAAAAGCAAAGCATGTGGGTGTGATAATCATACTCTATTGAGATTGGATAGAAGTGGTATGCCTATCATCTCAGGTAATGATTTGTCTGTTATTACGGGTATTGATGGAGTCGGAAAACCGAAAGAAAAAAAGCTTGACACACAACCAGTATCAGGTTATACTAAGAGAATACCCAGAAAAATGGAGTTTGAAATCCGTTAGGAAGTGTGGCAGAGCGGTTTAATGCAGGGGATTGCTAATCCCCCGATGTCTTTTTGTGGGCATCCGTTGGTTCAAATCCAACCACTTCCGTTGCCCTTATGGGCATTTTGTAAACTGATACATTAAAAAAGTATGAAACAACTGATTTCTCTTGCTGCTCTCCCCATGATTGCAGCACCTGCTATGGCAGCTCCTTATGTGGAATCTAAAACCACTGGCGCTATGGTGGATGGTGATTACACTGGTGCTCAAACCGAACTTCGTGTTGGTTATGAGCAGAAACTGGAAAATGGTATCACTCTCTTTGCTGAGATTGGTCCTGGTTATGAGTGGAATAATGCTGGTCTTGGCAACGAAGCAGTTGCTGTTGGTGAACTTGGTGCTACTTTCCCCGTGGGCGAAAGCGTTTCTATTAAAGCCAAGGTTGCTGGTGAGCATGGTTTCGATTCCGAAATCTTCGCTCTTGGTGGTGAACTGAAAGTTCGTTATACCTTTTGATAACCAGGGGGGTTGACACAACCCCCAACCTCCTATATAATTAGGAGGTCACTTGGAAAGGTGGTCGAGTGGTTGAAGGCTCTGGTCTTGAAAACCAGCGAAGTGAAAGCTTCCGTGGGTTCGAATCCCACCCTTTCCGTTGAAGGCACTCGTTAGGCAGATAGCCTAAAAAGAGGTTTTCATAACGAGTCGGGACCATCATATCCGACTCACCACGGGATGTAGCTCAGTTTGGTAGAGCACTCGCTTTGGGAGCGAGATGTCGCAGGTTCGAATCCTGTCATCCCGATTCTTCTTATAGGAGATTTAATGTTAGTTATTTACACTCGTGAAAATTGTCAGTATTGCAGCAAACTCAAGATGATTCTTGATAGTTTTGATGTGAAATACACACAATACAAACTTGACGATGACTTTACTCGTGAAGGATTTTATACTGAGTTTGGTCAAGGTGCTACCTTTCCACAGGTAACTCTTGATGGTATGATTATGGGTGGATGCACCGACACTATTGAATATCTAACCAGTATTGGTTGCCTACAAGAAGAAAAAGACATGGAGTGTATGGTATGAAAACTATTTCAGAAGAAACTTTTTGCCACGACTTTGATGCAATCATGGACGAAGTGATGCTCAATAAAGAAAGTTTTATTATTACTACCAGTGATGGCAGTGATGTTCTTCTGACGCCATATCAAAATTATGAGCGAATACAAGGGGAATTAACTCAGTTGGTAGAGTGACAGCTTTGCAAGCTGTAAGTCAGGGGTTCGAGTCCCCTATTCTCCATTCATTAGCTCCTTTAGCAATCTGGTGAATGCAGCGAACTCATAATTCGCCTGAGGCGTGTTCGATCCACGCAAGGAGCACCTATGGGAGTGTAGCTCAATTGGCAGAGCGAGAAGCTTATACCTTCTGTATGCACCAGATTAGTGCGCGGTTGGGGGTTCGAGTCCCTCCACTCCTATATAAAATAAAAAGGAGGTCATATGTCATATCAACATCAAACAGATTTTGAGTATCACCTATTTGACTTCGGTAAAAAGGTGGAATATATTATTGCTGCTGAGATGGCAGGAAAAGAAGATGCCGACGCGGCATATAAAAAAATCAAAGAGTTGTTTGAAGACCTTAAAAAGTTTCGCAAGCAAGAAAAGAAACAAGACCACCCACTAGATTACGATAACATTCCTGATAGGTATTGACATGAGCATTTCGCAAGGTTTAGTAATGGAAGAGAATGAAGAGCCTGGATTTAAAATTATTCATTTATCCTTTCGTAAGAAACTATCAGAAAGCACATATGGTGGTCCAGTAAATTACTACATCGGTAACATCGTATTTCGTCTGACAGACTCAGACGCGAAACGCAGAATGGATTATTACTTGGAAGAGAATGAAGAACTTCGTGTAGCACCAGACCTAGAGTTGATGGAGAAGTATTACGAAGACCTTCACTTTGTATTTGGTGACCCAGAAGAACTGGATGAAGAATATAATGGTGAAAAATATACACCACTTGACATTCGTAATAAGCACGGTATCAAAGATGAAGACGTATTCATTCGTGCATACCGTCGCAACATGGCACCTCTCCATGACTTCATTCAATACAATGAGAAGTTTGATTGTTACCGAATGCACGAATACTTTCAAGACACTCCAGTGGTTCGTGGTATAATGCAGTATCTCCAAGACATGAAAGATGGCAAACCTAATCCAAGTCGTACGGTCTATCATGAGCAATTCATCAACACCCTTGAAAACCTCTGCTGGTGGTGGGACTAGGGTTTGCTCTAAATGCGACACCGAGAAACCCCTTGACAGCGACCACTATCAGGTGGTAAAATACTTTCGTAATGGATTCTCCTACTACTGCAATGAGTGCAACAAACCGAAGCCGCGTGACGGTTCTTCTTGACCGCTTTCCTTATCGTTATGTGCAAGTAGGCACCCTTGAAATCAACGGCAAACCCGATTGTCGTATTCAAAAAGTAGATGCATACACTGGTCGTTACCGCGATATGTATCTTTGTGACAATGAAATGCAACTGCTGACTGCCATGGAAGACCATGACTATACTTGTTGGCTAGACCCAGACCGAGTTCCTGCTTACGTTAAAGGAGACGACGATGATGAATGATAAAGCACTATATCAATTAGAGCGAGCGATTGATGCTCTGACAGAAATGGCAAAGTATCTTCGTGAAGATACTCAAGTTGCTAGCACACCAGTAAAATACGATGACCATATGGGTATCTATGCTCCCTATCTCGGTCTTGATGAAGACCCTTATTCATATTATAAACCTAAGGATGACGCGCTAGTAGACCTATCATGATAGAAGACTTTCTTTCTTTTCTACTTGGTCGTTATCACAATAGAGACCAAGCATTTGTAAATCCATCTAAGTTTGCATACATTCACTGCTATTGGGAGCAAGTGGGAGAGAATGAAATTCACTCTAAGCACTGGTATAACTATGCTGGTGAAGATGCTCCTTATAGAGAGAAGTATCATCGACTAGAAATCTCTGGTAATAATATTATTGTCAGAAACTATGATGCCAACTGGGAAAAGTATCCATGTGATATGATTTTCACTCGCACATCAACAGCATGGGAGGGCACTAATCACGAAGAATGCATTCTTTATGATGCTCGTATGGAAACCAGAATGACCTTGACAGGCAATCAGGTGTTGTGTTATGATGCTGGTATCAAAAACGGTGAAATTGTGTGGGGTGGAAAAGACCTATATATCTTTGAAAAACAAGTCACGGAGAGACTTTAAAAGCACTGGTGGAGTCACGTTACCCTTTGAATGTTATGCAACCTGTTGATACAAATCCTGTTAGGATGCGAATCGTTGAAGACCTTGACAACGGAGATAAAGTTATTACTTATTTCGATGTGCTAGAGGTTGAAAACAAGTATTACTATGTGTATAATGATGTTAATCATGGACCGTATAGTAAATTTCAGGACGCAGTAGATGCTGCATACGAGGATTTAATTCCTCAAACCGTCTCGGAATGACGTTAAAAGTGCCCTGGTCGGGAAACCCCCTCGATGAGTTTCCAGTTTCTCTCAAAAACTGGTGGTGCGGATGGGGATAACTCCCGCCCAGTTTCTTGCCTCTGGTCAAAGGGCAAGTGGCGAGCCGAGCAACGGGGGGTTGACATCCCCCACCCTCTCGGGTATAATATAAATAAGTCGATGTGGCGGAATTGGTAGACGCGCTGGGTTTAGGTTCCAGTGAATTTATTCGTGGAGGTTCAAGTCCTCTCATCGACATTGGTTACTCGTTAGGCAGACAGCCTAGAAGGAGGCCAAGGGGGAAGTGATCCTGCGATTGCATCAAGAGCTCTCCTTCCTGCCATGCGGAGTTAGTTCAGCGGTAGAACGCTATCCTTCCAAGTTAGATGTCGTCGGTTCGATTCCGATACTCCGCTCTTATCCCTGAGGATAAATAACATGTCACTTATTTCACAGAGAGACAGACAACTTGCAATCAATGTATTCAATCATTATGTGGATTTTTTGACCAGTGAAATTGAATTTTTTGAAAAAGAAAAACTTTTTGATGACACAGACTATACCGAATACAAATCAGAATTGTCAGAAGTCTACGCACTTCTCAACTGGATACGATTGGAGTATAGCAAACATGAAGATTAATCTATGGTATTGTGAAATGTTGAAGCAATGGCGATGGTCGCTCACTGATGATCATCGCCCAATAGTTCGCCAGGAATCTGGTCAACGACCTTTTCTACGTGATGCAATGAATGATATTGCAAACACAGTAGAATACATGATGGACACTAAACAGTCCTGATTTCATTGGAGTGTAGCTCAGTGGTAGAGCGGTCGGCTGTTAACCGATTGGTCGTAGGTTCGAATCCCACCACTCCAGTTACCACTTGCGCTGGAAAGATAAACCAGAATGCCGTGGTGAGATAGAGGGCAAGTCACTGTTACATCCTTGAGGTGTATCACACTTGCTCCATCTGGGTAGGTGTCCGAGTGGTTAATGGAGGCGGACTGTAAATCCGCTGGCTCTGCCTACGGGGGTTCAAATCCCTCCCTGCCCATTGAGGGTCTGTAACTCAATGGTAGAGTAACGGGCTTTTAACCTGGAAGTTGTGGGTTCAAATCCCACCAGACCCATATGGGAGCATAGCTCAGTGGTAGAGCAACGTGCTGATAACGCGGAGGTCGATAGTTCAAATCTATCTGTTCCCATTGGTATTAAATGTTACCAAATCAAATAAATATATACAATACGTTCATCGCTATATGCGACGGAAGTAAGCCGACTCGGAACGGGACGTTCATCTATGGAAGCACTCGTTTTAACTTGTTTACAGGCACAATTAATTTGGGGAAGAGTTTCTTCTCATCCTCAAATGACGCCTCAGTTAAAAAATGATTTGCTTTATGAATTAAAAATTGTAACGCCAAAGAAGTGTAACATAGACGCAAAAGCCGACTGAAGGAACGCTCTTTAAACTAACACTTAAGGAGACACCTAATGTCACAAGCAACCTATCGTGGGTGCAAGTATAATACTGACACCCCTAAGCAAGAATATCAGCACTGGTATTCAGAAACTCATGCACCAGCACATCCACAAAATAAGTATCGTGGTGTTGCCTACCGTCCATGTAATAACTGGAATTGGGAGGAAGCAAAATGAATTGGTTGAATGTTATCCGTAAACAAATTCAAAAACAAAAGAAACTACAGGAAGCGCAATATCATATGGCGACTCTTGGATAAAATGAAAGGGGGCAATTGCCCCCTTTTTTAATGGTGTCGTAGAGTGGCGAGATACTCTAAAACATTTTCTCTCACCCACATTAATTCATGATAACACTTTTGATCATGGGCACATTGCCTAAGCTCATTGTCTGGTTTATGCACACTCTCAATGAATAAATCTAGACCTCTATTCCATTTGTCTTTTTGAGATTCTTCAGTCACGTTGCCTCCAGTCATCAGGTTTGTCTTTAGTCCACCAATCAACCATATCATCGACGCTATCAAATCCACGTTTGCCAAAACGCTCGTGACCTGTACCACCGATGTCAAGTTGGTTTAAAAAATCGTCCATATCTCCCTCCTTCATGTCGGGATTCTCTGCAGTTCTTCTTGCTTGGCGTAGAATGGTTGCTGCCGTTCTATTTGCTTTAGCAAGTTTCTCTGCCCAAATCATGTCTTCAAGAGATACTTCTTCGTGCTGTGCAATTTTCTGACAGATTCCTTCCAGTCGAAGACGATATTGTGTAGAGAGCATATGCAATCTCCATATAGGGTTATTTAGCATTAATCATTGCTTCCAAATCATTGATTCTACTGAATTCTTCGTATGCTCGCTCAGATCTTTCAGCTAGAATATCAGAAATATCATCAAGGATTACTTCGTTGTCGATGTATTCATCCAAATACTTATCTAACGCTTCTTTTAGGTAGCGTTTCCGATGCCACTCTGGTGAGTATGGTTTGTAGTGTGTCATAACGAAACAGATATATGTGGCTGATTATAAGATATATATTCAAATTTGTCAATGGATTGGATAAGCGTTGTTAAGTCCCCAGTAAATAAACATCCCCATAGATGTAAAAAGTATCATTGATTTAATGATGAGGCTGGTCATCTTTCATTTCCTCTGCTGCTAATTTAAGTATGTAATAAATGATATACGCTGTGCCTGCTAGTCCAACCCCAAGAATAGAAATAACTCCCCAAGGTAACTCTCCCATTATCCTGCTCCGTCTCGGAAACCATACATGTAACCAACAATAAGACCACAAACAAATACTATAAAAATTAAAATTTGTTTGTCAAGAAAATCAATAAATTCTGTCAATTCCATAGTCATCATCTTCGTATGTCGATGGCTCTTCAAACAATTCATCCATCTTTTGTTGTAGAACTCTTTCTTGAAGTTCTTTTATATCCTCTTCGGTTAACACTATCATTTGTCTTTTAATAGTTCTTCTATTCTTTTACGCATATTCGTGCTGTCTTGCTTGAGATAATCTCTAAGAGAATATCCTCTCTGCCCTTTCATGATGCAGGTGCCTTGATAAAACATCGTGGCAGCAAATACTAACAAGAAAACGATACCGATTATTTCAACGTGATGTTGAGCCATGGTAGTACGGGTGGAATAACGCCTATCAATCTCAGCAATCCTTCAGCAAATAAAGCAAGAACCACCCAACCAACGCACATAGAAATAATTGAAGCATTCCTATTGTGCCTTCGTATAGCAGCATCAATCATCTCCTGACATTCTTTCTGTGTTACCAGTTTCTGTGGGTTGAGTTGATTCATTCGGTGACTCATGGATTTTTGCGATACCTATAATAGGAAACATAACAAGGGCAAAGCATAGAATGCCTAAACTGATGGGATTATTTAAGATTTCAACTATCAGATGAGTCATCTTTCTTTACACGAATGTAACATTCCAACGGCTTTGGAGTTTCGTCATCGAAGTTTTGCTCTAAGTAAGTGCAAAGTTTTTCGATGATATTAATATATTCATCATGCATCCATTCGCTGCCTGTCTCATGGTAAGCATAGTGTTTGCAAGCAGTGATAATTCTATTAACGTCTTTGCTTGATAAGTTATACATAAGATTACTCTTTATACATTATTATGTCACCATGTTTTCTATGAAAATCAAGGTGTTTTTTGCCCCATGGAATAGTTCTCCATTCAGTTCTGCCATTCCAAAGTAGTAAGCAGATATGGATATATCTCATACATGTGTAGTATAACGAGCTATTTAGTAGGTGCAAATGCTTATCAGGGTTTGCTGACAGACTGGGGGCTTGACAAACCCGTTACAATGCTATATACTATGTAAAGATTCGTTACAAAACCCATGACTGTCACAACCAATGAGTTTGGTCAACAGAATATGTTTGCCAAAGAGCCTACCATGTATTACGAAAACTATGGTATGGACACCCCAAACCAAGTAAAGGAGAAGTATAATGGACGCTGGGCTATGGTCGGCATTGTTGCTGGTGCTATTTCTTATATGGTCACTGGCAAGCTCTTCTTCGGCATCTTCTGACAATTGATTGACTATGGCAGAATTTACCTTTATAATCACTAGTGTCAGCTTCCTCGTGTTGCTGTCGTATTCCGTAGAAAAACTTTGTGAAACTTACTAATGACTTATTCCGTTACCCTCCGCTCACCTGATGGCACCGAGGCAACTATTCAGTGTCCTGAAGATCAATACATTCTTGAAGCAGCTGAAGAGGCTGGCATTGATTTACCTTCCAGTTGCCGTGCTGGCGCTTGCTCTGCTTGTGCTGGCAAACTCATTAGCGGTACAGTAGATAATGAAGAGCAATCTTTCCTTGATGACGACCAACTTGCTGATGGTTGGGTGCTCACTTGCGTAGCATATCCCACCAGCGATTGCGTCATCCTTACTGAACAAGAAGAAAACCTTAACTGAGGAAACAACTATGAAATTCGGATTCACCCCTGAGGCAGAGATCCTCAACGCTCGCCTGGCAATGCTCGGTTTCGTCATTGCTGTTGGCACTTACCTCACCACTGGTCAAATTATTCCTGGTGTGTGGTGATACTTTAAAGGGGGTCTCTCGACCCCCCTTTTTTATGTCAAACTTCTATTCCAAATTGGATGTCGTGGATAAACCATACTAGAATTATATAGAGTAGAATCTGGGTTGCCAGTGTTTAATACTGGTCTGAATTTATTATCGTTTCTTGGAAATGAAATTTGTGAAGTAGTTTGTCCTCCGACCCAAGTAGTTCCAGATGGATTTGGCACTCTTCTTACCATTGGGTAGAATAAGTATCTATTAGGACTTCCTTGTAAAGGTCTATTGGTGTTGTTGTTATCATTAACTTGATTTAGTTTTGCTAAATTAGTTTGTCCCCATGAGCTAGCACCAAGATATGCTCTGACTTCTGCCTGTGTCATTCTTGGCCACTGCTCTGCTAAGCAAGCAACGACACCAGCAACATTTGGCGATGCCATACTGGTGCCATTATATTTTATAACTTCTGCTGCTATTGTATTAGTTCTAGAATCTGACACACCCGCTTCATTACTATGTACAGATGATATGATATTAGTGCCAGGAGCATACACATCAATTCTTGGACCACAATTACTTGAAGTTGCTTTTTGTTCTACTACAGTAGCATCGATGTTACCAACACAAATTACATTATCCAATGCTCCAGGTGAAGAACCTCTATGATAATAATCTGCAGCAAATCCAACTTCTTTTATTTGATTATCATAATCTTGACCACCAGCAACATCTATTTTGAAAGAGCTATTGCCTGCTGCAGCGACAAAAATAATTCCATCTGCAATTGCATCTTGAATATCTACATTTGCTGCGGTTGATACATAAGGAATGTTTAGCACAGTTGTGCCGTTATTTAATAGTCCAAATGTAGTTAATTGTGCAGCAGTGGGACTATTATATTGAGTGCCTCTGTATATCACATAATCTATATTTGATATGGCGACATTATATGTGATACCATAACTGTGATTGGTTATAGTTGGATTCTTTCTACCAGTAGTTGTATTTACTGCTTTACTATTGTGCCATGCTCTGATATAGTCAATTAACAAACTTGATGTAATAGTAGAAGGAGCACTACCATATGGGTTTATATTATAAATGTTTGCTTCTCTTGCCCATCCTCTTCTATTACCAGATACTGTCCCTGCGACATGGCAACCATGGTTATTGTCACTTTGCTGTCCTGCTGTACCATTGATATAGTTACCACCGACATTTGTATATAGATAGGTTCCAGCAGCCCCGCCTGTTACTTCTGGGTTTAAAGAAAACCAATTGAATTGATTAACTCTACTCCCCCCAGTGCCTGCTTCATTAACTGCAAATTCTGGGTGTGCTGGGTCGAAACAACCATCAACAACTACAACATCTACGTTTTTTCCAGTGCTTGTAAATAAAACTGTAGCGTTTTGACTTGCTGTGCTATCACTTCCCCAGTTTGCAACTGTCGCTCCATTTACACATCTATACATTGCCCATGATCTATGAGCATCATTATTTGTATTAGATTTGTTCCATGTAGTAGTAGATAAAGTATATTGTGGAGTAATTGTAGCGCCTCTTTCTTCTGGAGTTAAAGCAACGTCTAAAACTCTAGGGTCTTTTTTAATTAACTCTGCTTCTTCATCAGTCAAATAATAATGTGTATTTCTACTAATTGGCCTTCTATGGACACACTCAACTTCTCTATCTGGAATGCAATCACAACCACCGATAGTTTCTAAGTCATTATATAAACTTTCTAAATCTTCTTTTGTTTTAGCTGTTACGATGTATTCTCTTTCCATCATGCTTCTAGCTTGAGGGCGGTTAATGTTACGGTTACTGCGGCAGTTACGCCACTTCTATTTGTCACAGCAAGATAAATTGTATTAACTGGAGATGCTTGGTCATTAAAACCGATTACCGCTGGTGTTAATACTTGAGTAGAAGCACCTGTAGTAATGACTTCTGCGATAACACCGCTACCTGGCAATGGATCAACATCAATACTTCTTGTTGAATCTGCAGTTCTTGCAGCAACAGATGTGTAAACTCTTACCCATGCTGCTCTATCAGTTTGAATTTTGAATAGTAGATAAGACTTGTATGCATTAGTAATATCTGGGTATGCAGGTGCATTATTTGCTAATGCTGATGTCGTAGTTGAGAAAGTTTGTCTACTAGAAACTGCAACTTCAGTGGATTTAGCAAGTTGAATCCAGTTACCACCACTTGCAAAGTGAATAGTGTTATCACTTGCTGCAACTGCTACTGCTCCGTTGTATGTTGAAGCAGATGGGAATGCTAATGGACTTGAATGATAAAAAGGAATTACGCTTCCTACAGATGGTGCTGTAATCACACCAGTATCTGAGATGGTGACTAAAGAGTTTTGTGCTAATGCACCAGTGGTTCCATCGAATCTAACAATAGCATTATCAACTGCTGATCCTGGTCCATTGAAGCTTCCGCTTCCTCCACCTCCACCAGCACCCCATGTGAGACCACCTGCGCCATCAGAAACAATGGTTTGTCCAGCGGTGCCAGAAACATTATTAATTTTTAAATCGCCTGTTAGATTAGGTGCTGTTAAAGTTTTGTTTGTTAATGTTTGGGTGCCAGTTAATGTAGCAACAATACCAGTGTTGACAGAAATAGTAATGCCATTAGATCCGTCAAACTCAGTGCCTCCTGTTCCAGTGAGACCAGACCCCACAACTAGTGTTGATGCAGTAGTGCGATTTTCATCAACCCAAGCAACTCCAGTGCCAGTAGATTTTAATACTTGGCCGTTTACCCCAGGGTTTCCTCCCCCTACTGTTCCAATTCTGAGTGTACCAGTTAATTTTGCATCTTGAATAATTGGAGCTGCTAAAGATTTATTTGATAAATCTTGGACTCCCGTGGTTGTTACATCACCTAAACCCGTTACGGTAAAATTAGATCCTAAATTAACTACATTACCATTAATTCTAATAAAAGGATTTAATAAAGCACTATTTGGAATATTATCAAAACTATTGTATATGCCAGAAATTGTTTTATTGAAGAGAGTTTGAATTCCTGCAAGAGTTACATCTCCTGAACCACCTCCTCCACCACCTGCAATAGTGATGCTTCCACCAAGAGGAACTGATTCTCCATTAATTGTAATGGATGAATTATTTAATGCGGTGTTTGGAATATTTGATAATATATTAGTGTTTCCACTGATAGTTTTATTTGTTAGTGTTGCAGTGTTATCTGCAGTTAACGCAACTCCGCCAAGTGTTCCAGCGTCACTAATTCTAATAGTATTGTCATCTATTCTAGACACAGTTACATTACCAGCACCAATGAAGTTAACTGAATCTGTGCCTGCTCCACTACCACCAGCATCTAAATCTAAACGTGCTCCACTAGTAACAGTGGATGCTTTAATGCTATAAGTAGTGTTGGTATCAACAATTGGAGCTCCACCTTGAGCTTGAATGTTGATAGAACCGCCAAGAGGAATAGTGCTTCCATTAATTGTAATGGTATTAAACTGCAGAGCACCTGTTGGAATATTCTGAAATATATTCTGGGTGCCATCAAGAGTTTTGTTGGTAAATGTTGCTACCTGATTTGGTTTAATTCCAATAGCAATAGGAATTTTTTTAATCGACATCTTATTCCTCTAGGATGATAATACTTCTCTTAGTATATTTAGTTTATTTGTTATAATAACCTCTTGGAAAAAGAAGACCTCTAGAAGGTCTTCTGCCAAATAAGAATCCTCTTTCAGCTCTTTTTTCTCCTGAGGTGGGAGAATCTAAATTATTAATATTGAAGTTTCTTGGAGCAACTGGTGATCTTACTAAAGAAGAAAATACTAGTTGTAAAAATCCAACTGCAGTTTGTCTGAAATGAAGTGTATTATTTCTTGTTGAAACTGCAGTTGTTGGTTGTAATCCAGATAGATTGATGTTTGCCATTAGGTTACTCTAGCGCAGAATAGCATTCCTATCGAAGAATTATTACTGATATTATCCAATCCATTTTGGTTTGTTTGATATGAAGCCATAATAATTTCATACACTTCAGATTGACTTACTGTTACTGTGTCGCCAACTCTAAACTCAGTAAGTCCAGGTGATGTTGCGACTTGTAGCATTACAAAATCATCTGGAATATAATATGGACATGGTATTAAGTTATTTGCTAAAGGAATACCTTTGATTGGTTTATAATAATTAGCAGATGAAGATACGTTTCTGTTTCTATCAGCAAAACAGATACTTTCTGTCCTTGGTTCAGAATCAAAAGTTGAATTTCTGTAGTAAGTTATTGCATGGGAGTAGTTGTATGTGTCGGAATCTGTATCAATATTGCATGTATACATTGTTCTAGATTCTCTGGATGTCCAACTTCCAGGATTTCTTAGGTAACCATACTCCGCCATTCTTGCTAATGATTGAGCATCTGCTGGCTCATCTTGTGGTTGAACGCTACCGTTTGAATATCCAGGAGAAGTATATCTAATATCTACTCCTCTGGTTGAGGTAGAATAGTATGTTAGTCCTCCATTCCATACGTGATTTGTATCCCATACTCCGCTACCATAATTAATTCCTCTATTAATACTAAATGTAGCAAAAGGAACTACAACTCCATTAATTGTTTGTGTAAACTGTATGATAGCGTAACTGTTGTCTTGTGGTGATTGTGCTCTGTATGTCCTAATTGAAAGGGGGTATGCAGTTGGTGTAGCAGTTGATGCATAATCAACATAACTGAAACTATTATCACTGTTTGCGATATAGTTGTAACCTGATTGATAATCTAAACCAGGATTACCACCAAAGTAACCATACTCATAAGCTCCATCTGGATTGCCAGAGTTAGTTCCTAGTCTATTTAAAGAGCCCCAGACACATCCAGATTGCGTATACATTCTGTAACTATTTCCAGATGCCATTCCGAAAGTGTAGTATGTGGTGCCGAAAGTTTTACCAGCATCATTTACATTCTTAAGTACGGCAAAATATCCATTAGGATTCTTTTGCCAGAATGAATTTCCTGCACCATAATTTGTTACTTTCAAACTTGCAACGCCATCATTTGCATTGCTATTAGTTTCAGCTGCATTAACACCAAATTTAATATCATTAGTTACATTAACTGCATCACCACCAGTTGCTGATCCAGGAATAGTAAATACTTCATTGTTGGACCACCCACTTCCTATGCTATGAATGGATACACCTGCGATTTGATTAGCATTGGTATTTTGTCTTGGAAAGCGATAGATTCTTAGTTTTAATTCTGATCTTCCACCGCTCGCTGGCACTGTGTATTTGTAGTATGGATAGAATGGTGTATAATCATTCCATGTAGAATATCTAGTAACTAGATTGATAGTTCCTTTCATGGAAGCATTTGCGCTGTTGGCATACCCATAAGAGAATGTGCCACCAAAACCAGCTTCAGGTAAAATGTCTTCTGGACTACCGTTTTCTGTTTCCGATTGTTGCCAACCTCTTGCTTCCCATGTAATTGATTGAACACCATTAGCATCTCTTATGCCCATTCCAGATGGGAATAGTCTATAACTAACAGAATCGAAGTTGGACGTATTTAAAATTCTTTCAGTAGAATATGAATTTACTCTTGTATCAATTAGATAAAAATCTCCACCACTTGTTGTATCATTTACAGTGAAATATACGGTATCTCCTAAATCAATATTGATAGTTGGATTTTCCCAAGTGGCACTTGCTTCTCTTCTAAGAATTAAAGTGCCAGCTGGCGCTGAAGTAATATCAATAGGTACATTATTTGTAGCATCATTTGCGGTTGCTGCTAATTTTATAGTAAACTCATTTACACGAATAGCATAGTATACTGTATTGATGTTGATACCACCACCAATATTTAAGTTAGTATTAGTTTCTCCTGGAGCATAACGAAGTGCATCTCCAGTTTGCACAACATGTGGTAAATAATTTGCACCAGGAACTAATTGAATAGTGTTGTCATTTGTGTTTACAGATCCACTAGTAAATCTCCATTCTTCTAAAATACTATATGCACTAGTTCCTACTGATGTTACATAAAAATATCTTGAGTTATTATATCTTCTTCCAGGTTGCACTCCCCCGACATTAATCCAACTGTTATCTCCTATATTTGATGATTGTGTTACTGGGGATAGCAATGCTACTGGCGATCCAGTTATAGGAGTGCCTCCATGAAACCCTAAGTTAGCAAAAGCAGTTTCTAATGCATCTAATACATTTGCTTTTGTCCAACCAGTGTTACCATTATTTACATTGATGACTGATTTTAAAATGGCCATTTTTTAAGCTCCTATTTGTACCGCTGTTAGAGTTACTGTGATGGTTGTTGGGGAAGATGATCTGTTTGTTGCAGAAACATAAATTGTGCTGGTTCTTGGACTGTCATTATTGAATCCCATAACTCCAGGAGAGATTAAAATTGATTCTGCTCCCGAAGTTCTTACTTCAGCAATAATTCCACTTCCAGGTGCTGGATCTACGCCTTCACTTCTAGTGGAATCGGCATCTCTTGATGCATCATCTACATAAACTCTAACCCATGCTTCTGCATCTGTAGTTATCTTGAATAAAGAGTAAGCATTATATCCAACAATATTTATTTCTCCAGTTGAATTAATATTAAGTAATGAAGAAGTTCCAGAAAGGTCTTGGATAATTGGTGCATCTGCAGCTGAAACACTAACAACTCCATTAGCGTCGATTGACATTCCAGCACCAATTTTAATTCCACCTAGTGTAGTTGGACTTGCAATTGGCAGAGTATATGATCCAGGGTTAGCATCCAATACTCCAGTGACAGGATTAATTGTTAGATTAGCACCAACCTTAATTCCACCAAGGACGGTAGCAGACGCAGTTGGTAGCGTGTATGCTGGTGGAATTGTTGGTTTGTTGAGAATTTGTGCTAGACCAGATGTAGCATTCCAATCTGCTTGCACTGGTGCAGTGCTGCTAAGAGTAATTCTGTTATTTAAATCGTCCCAAGTAACAGATGTGCCGCCGCCTCCAACAAATTCAATGCTATCTTCAGTATTATCAGCACCAGATAAAGTTATTATGGCGTTGTTGCTAGTGGTGTTGCTACCAACTAGATCGTATAATGTGCCACCGCCTGCGCCGCCACCCCCTGTAACAGTTGCATTGATACTGTTTGATACATCATTGTAGGTAAATGTGATACCAGTGTGGGTACCATTTGAAAATAATTGAGCAGCTGCATCTTGTGCTTCTTCATTTGTATATGTCTCTGAAGCAGTAGATGGGATGGAGAAAGTTAATGTATTTGCATCGGTTCTTGTGATAGTTAATCCATTTGTGCCGACTAAAAGCACATCATCATTAGTTGTTCCAGCAGAAGTCGTTTGTGTTAATCTTAAATTTGCATTTGTGCCAGTTGCATTTTCTGCAGAAATACCATAAGTAGTACCAGTTAGAGATATTTCATTATTAGATCTTGAAATATTTAATCCATTGTGTGCTCTGACAACTAATTCACTGGTTACTCCTTGCGAGTCTGATAATCTTATTTTCTTTCTTTCTGAGTCTTGATCTACAGCGGACAGCGAATAGGTTAGTTGAAAATTATTCAGTAGAGTTGCTAAATCGGATGATGTTGAACTATTTGTTGTTACTACTCTTTGACTCGTCCAGCTTACGCCATTTGAATAATATAAAGCACCGTCATTTTCTGAATATGCAATGCCACCCTCGTTTGTTAGAGCGGATGGGAAATCAGAAATATTTGGGTATACGAAAGTGTTGGTTACATTAGCGTTGATTCTACCAGTAGTATCATCATAAGTGAAATTAATACCACTGTGAACTCCATTGGTAAAGCTTCCTGCTACAGCATCTTGAGCTTTTTCATCGCTATATGGATCTTGTGCAACTACTGTAATACTGCCTCCTAGGGCAACTGTATTTCCATTAATTACAATACTGCTATTTGCTAATGAAGAATTTCCAATATTTGAAATGGTATTATTATTTCCATTAATTACTTTATTGGTTAAAATGTCCGAAGTATTTCTACCAACTAGAGTATCGGCAATATTAGGAGCAGGGAAATATACTGTGCCAGTATTAATAACTGATGATATTACAGGATTTACTAAAGTTTTATTAGATAAAGTTTGTGTATCAATTGTACCAACAATATTGCCAGTTGGCATTGATTTTCCTAGTACTTGAGTAGATGATAATACAGTAGTGTTACCAATTTTATAAACTTTGGTTGGTACTAGATTTAGGTTTGATGTAGATTCCCATGACTGAGCATCGTGACTATAAGTTAAATTAATATTTGAAGTGCCTAATAGAATACCTGACCCATTTGCCAAGACTGAATTTGTAACACCATCTGCGATAGTGATAGTTTTATCTGTTACTACTAAATTGGTGGTGTTTACATAAGTTAGCGCACCAGATACATTCAAATTTCCAGTTAATGTTAAATCATTAAAAGTTACGTTTGCTGTGGTTGCAACGTTTTGACCAATTGAAACTGATATATCATCGGCAGTAGATGAAGATATCGTTACTCCAGTTCCACTTCTGAAGTTAATTCTATCTGTTGTGCCATTACCAGATCCAGTGCCACCTCCAACTAAATTTAATCTTGCTCCCACGGAGGAATTATTAACAATTAAACTATCTGTATTTACACTATAGGTAGTATCTGTATCTGTGTTTATTTCAGTGCCAGTAATTGTAATTTCATTTCCGTTTCTACTTAATGAAATTCTACTGCCAGCAACTAGCACAGCATTAGTTGTAGCAGCATCGCTACCAGTTAAACGAATTGCTTTTTTGTTGGGGTTATTTACTCCGTTCTCACTCCAATCAATAGCAGATAAACTGTACGTGGTATTGGTATCTACACCTCCTCCTCCTCCACCAGCGATGTTTATACTTCCACCAAGGGGAACAACAGTATTGTTAATTGTAATACTGTTGTTTAATAAAGCACTATTTGGAATACTAGAAAATGTATTGATAGCACCAGATAGCAAACAATTACTAAAAGTTTTATTAGTTATTGTTTGTGCTGCGGTTCTATATACATCTCCGTAGATTGGGATAGCAAAACTTCCGCCTAAAGAAACTGATTGAGTTACTCCATCTACAGTTACACTAAAAGATGAATTGGCAAGTAAACTATTAGTAATACTTGCTGGTTTTATGGATGGCGCAATGGTTAAATTATTTGGAGAATCGAATTTAAGTTGAGCATTATCTAAAAACTTAACTCGTATAGTGCCAACACCAGTGCCACCAGCAACTAAGTTTAAATTAGCACCATCTGCTTGCTCTTCGGTTTCAATAATATAAGTAGTGTTGAGGTCTAAACCTCCGCCACCTCCGCCACCTCCAGTGACTGTCCTCCACTCAACAGTTGTGCCGTTGCTAGTTAATACTTGACCGTTGTTGCCAATAGATCCACCAGCATATATTCCGTTGCCAGTTAAATCTAGATTATCGTTTAGTTTTAATTCTTGAATTTCTTTAGTGTCTGGATTGACAATCAAAGGGAAGCGGTTTGCCATTACACGAACGCAAAAGTTTTCTATTTATGTTATTTATAAATCGGATGGGAGAGGGGCTTGACAGGTGTGGAATCCCATGCTATTATAAATAAGTCAACTGGTTAAGAAATGTAAACATTTCTAATCTTTTGTAACACCCGTTAACCGAGACCTATGGGTGTATAAATTACGTCTCTCATATCCCCGCTTAGGGTGCGGGGAGCATAGTATCACCACCATTTCCCTGATGGTCCTACTATTCTTTTAAAAAATGACTGCTACACTTTCACAACAACGACAATCAAATACTTGGCAACAGTTCTGTGAGTGGATCACTTCTACTGATAACCGTCTCTATGTCGGTTGGTTTGGAACTCTAATGATTCCTACCCTTCTCGCTGCTACTATCTGTTTCATTGTTGCTTTCATCGCTGCTCCTCCTGTGGACATTGATGGTATCCGTGAACCCGTTGCTGGTTCACTCATGTATGGAAACAACATCATCTCTGGTGCTGTTGTCCCATCGTCCAACGCTATTGGACTGCACTTCTACCCCATTTGGGAAGCTGCTTCTCTCGATGAGTGGCTATATAATGGTGGACCTTTCCAACTGGTCGTCTTTCACTTTCTGATTGGCATCTATGCTTACATGGGACGCGAATGGGAACTTTCTTACCGACTTGGTATGCGTCCTTGGATTTGTGTTGCCTACAGCGCACCCGTTGCTGCTGCTTCTGCAGTTTTCCTCGTGTATCCCTTTGGACAAGGTTCCTTCTCTGATGCTATGCCGCTCGGCATTAGTGGAACATTTAACTACATGCTTGTTTTCCAGGCGGAGCATAACATCCTCATGCACCCCTTCCATATGCTTGGGGTGGCTGGTGTATTTGGCGGTTCTCTTTTCTCTGCTATGCATGGATCTTTGGTCACAAGCTCACTCGTTCGTGAGACGACTGAAAACGAATCACAAAACTACGGATACAAGTTCGGACAAGAAGAAGAGACCTACAACATTGTAGCTGCTCATGGTTACTTCGGTCGTCTGATCTTCCAGTACGCATCGTTTAATAACTCACGCTCGCTGCACTTCTTCCTTGCTGCTTGGCCTGTGGTTGGTATCTGGTTCACTGCTCTTGGTGTTAGCACCATGGCATTCAACCTCAACGGTTTCAACTTCAACCAGTCCATCCAGGATAGTCAAGGTCATGTGATTAACACTTGGGCAGACATCCTCAACCGTGCTGGTCTGGGCATGGAAGTGATGCACGAGCGCAACGCTCACAACTTCCCTCTTGACCTTGCTGCTGCTAGTGCAACTCCTGTTGCTCTCACCGCACCTGCAATCGGTTGACACTCTGGGTAAAACCTGATACACTGGGAGGGGAGACCCTCCCTTTTTTATTGGGATAAATACTCAACGACATTGGAGATACATTGATGGTTAATGAAGTGCTTGGTGTGCATCACATCGCTGAGTTGTGTGAGTGTAATGCAGATCTTTTGAATGATTCTAATTTTATTAGCACTTCCCTTAGGCAGGCAGTAGAACATGCTAACGCAACACTGATTGAAGAAGTTAAATACGAATTCACGCCACAGGGAATCACTGCTGTCTGCCTGCTATCAGAAAGTCACATCAGCATTCATACGTGGCCAGAGAAGGGTTACGCTGCTGTTGATATCTTTACTTGTGGTGATCATACCAACCCAGACGTTGCTTGCAGATTCATGGCGGATGCGCTAGAATCAAAGCAACCAATTTTTACTATTGTTTATAGAGGAATATGATGGAAGTAGTAGCATATACAAATACTGGATGCTCTTATTGCACGACCTTGAAACAACTTTTCAAGAGAGCATCTGTTTCTTACACAGAGATTTCTATCAATAGAGATATTTCTGCAGAAGAATTTAGGACTAAGTTTCCTATGGCATCTGGTTATCCGCATGTTGTCATCGACGGTAAAGAAATTGGTGGACTAGTGGAGACAGCAAAACTCTTTCTAGAAAAAGGACTCGTAGAACCGCCGAAGAAATAAAATGAAAACAAACAGCGACGAGATTTATAACATTGTTAACACGGCAATTGACTCTGCTGTTACCACAGAAAAATACCAATTGAATTTTTATTCCTTTCTCAAGGGTGAAAATATTAAGAGGCATGAAATTAAATCTTTTCTTGATAGCTCATTGGTTTCTCAGATGAGAGACGAAATTTCTCATCTGGATTTGTATCTCGATGGCGGTCCAGATGTTGCTGACCTCAGGGAAGTTTATGGGTGGATGGGCAAACCAAGAGCCAGAAAATATAAAGAATATCTCATGAAAATAATTGAAGATGCTGAAAAATATGAAACCGAAAAAAGACCTGGGAGAAAACCAGGAAGTAAAAATAAAAAGAAACAATCAGCAGTTACAAATAAATAGAGGTGTGGAGTTAATGCTTCGGAGGAAGGAGACAAATCCACCAGATCAGTCTGGTATTATGTTTAGTAAAACGTTTACAATCCTCCGTAAGACATTCAGGATAACACTGGAAAGTCTCTGAGGATTGACAGAATCAATTCAAGGGAGTAGACTCATGGAAGCAACAGCACCATTTTTGTTCATTGCTTTTTTCCTCACTGTGGGTGCCTTTATCCTAGGTGGTGTGTTAGTATGGAATCTCAAAGACATCTTTGATATGTGGTATGAGAATGCTGGTTATGCCAAGCACATTTTACATCCAGAAATGTTTGATGAGAATGGTGAAATGTATAGAGATGACTTGTTACGAGTCACATTTGTAGATGAAGAGGAGTATGACGACGAGGATTAAATGATTCTAATTGATATGAATCAGATTATGATTAGTAATCTGATGATGCAGTTGAAGATGAGTGTATTGAATGAGAATCTAGTTAGGCATATGGTGCTTACTGGGTTGCGCTCTTACGAGAGACAATACAAAGATCAGTATGGGGAAATGGTCTTAGCATATGACAGCAAACATTACTGGCGTAAGTCTGCCTTTCCCCATTACAAACAGAATAGAAAGAAAGACCGCGAAGCATCCGAGTTAGATTGGAATGCTATCTTTGAAGTCCTGAATAAGATTAGGGATGAGATTAAACAATACTTTCCCTACAAAGTAGTTGAAGTATATGGTGCAGAAGCAGATGATGTTATCTCTTCACTAGTGAAGCATCAAGCGAAAGAGAATATCAAACTTCATAAGGCAGGGCAACCTCTTAAGAAAGTTTTGATTCTATCTGGGGACAAAGATTTTATTCAGTTACAACGGTATCCGTTTGTAAAACAATTCAATCCTATCTTGAAGAAAGAAATTAAACATGAAGACCCCAAGACATACATTCTCGAACATATCATTAAGGGAGATAAGTCAGATGGCATACCTAATTTCTTATCTGACGACGACACATTTGTGGTGAATAAAAGACAGAAGCCTATAAGTAAGAAAAACTTAGAAAAGTGGGTTAAGTTAGACCCATCTGTTTTCTGTAATACAAAAGAGTTGATGGACAACTATGAAAGAAATAGAAATCTAATTGACCTCACATGTATTCCTAGTGACATTGAAAATAAAATCATCGATGAATATCTGTCACTAAATAATCAAGAGAAGCAAGTGCCTCTTGAATATTTTAAGGAGCACCAACTCAATGATTTGATGCAGGAATATTATTTCCGCAAGAATACACTGACCTTTAATAATAACTGATATGAAACTTTTAATTTCAGAAATTCTACAGAAAGTAAACAACGCAAAGACCAAGGCAGAAAAAAGTAAAATTCTACAAGAGAATAATTCACAAGCTCTTCGTAGTCTTTTCATTTGGAATTATGATGAGAGTGTAGTTACACTTCTTCCAGAAGGTGATGTGCCTTATCGTAAGAATCCTGCTGCGAAAGGTCTTGACCACACCTATCTTGAAAATGAGCAGCGTAAGTTTGCTTACTTTGTAAAGGGTGGTATGAATGTTAGTAACATGAAGCGCGAGGAAATCTTTATCGGACTTCTTGAAACTCTCCATGCCGAAGAGGCAGAGATTCTTTGTCTAGTAAAAGATAAGTCTTTGCAGAAAAAATACACTCGTATTTCAAAGACTTTGATTCAAGAAACATTCCCTAACATTCAATGGGGAGGTCGTAGCTGATGCGAATTCTCCATCAAAACTGTGACCCAGCGGTAGCAAATGATAGAGAGCTACCCTACAATGCTTACTTAGTTACTTATGAAATCGATGGAGCACTTGCATATGATTTAGTTATCCCAGACAAACAAGTAGAAATTTTTGATTACTACTGGGATAGATATAGAGAAGGTCTGAAAGGTTGGAAACAATCTGAAGGTAGAGTCAACCCAAAACTATGGGGAAATAAACCAAAAGAAGAAAAGAAAAGGAGGTAATTGTGCCAATTCAAATTACTAATACTGGCAATGATAATATTTTAAAAAACTTTGTTGGTGTTAATACTCAAACTGAAGAATTAATTCTTAAATTGTACACAAATAATGTAACACCAACACTTGTTAGTGCTGCTGATACTTTTGTTGAAGTGCAAGATGTTGGTGGATATCAATCTAAAACTTTGACTCCATCTAATTGGTCTATTAATGCTGGTACTGCTACTACCAATCCATTATTCTTTTCTTTCCAAACATTTGTCGGTCAAATTTATGGATATTATCTAGTGGGAAAAAATTCAGGAAAAGTAATTGCGGCAGAAAGATTTAATTCTGGTCCATTTACGATTGCAACCCCTGGTGATACGGTGACAATTACGGTATCCATTTCTTTGATTTGACAATCACAAAAATTTTTGTTAAACTAATATGAGTTGAGGTAAGAAAATGTCTGACGAAATTGTAGATGTGCAAGCTCAGCATGTCATAGAATTTACTAATCGTGATGTGCCTGAAGAAAAAATAAATGAAGAGGGAATGAATATTCCAGACCCTACTTTTATTGATGATGCAAGTGAAGAAGGTTTACAACAAATTGAAGAGCGAAGAAAGGAATTGGAAAACCTTCCTTCATTTCCTAGCGAGTGGCAACAAGATTATAAAAATGAAGACACAAAAGGGTTTGATGATTCTCTAGAACCAACAGGAAAAATTACTCTCAAACAACAAGAGATTAATAAAATTATTAAGAAGTATAAGAAGTATCTTCGTAGCAATCTGTCCGAAATCCGTCGTCTAGGTGAAGAAAATAATGAAGGTTGAACTTGTTTCCGTAACTCCCGATGCAGAAAAGACAATGGCGTATGTTGCTAGAGTGTCTAATCCTAGTAACCAAGATAACGAAAACTATGCAGGGCTATTGCGTTATTGCATTAAGCATAATCATTGGTCTGTGTTTGAGCAATCTCATATGACACTTGAGATTGAAACCTCTCGTGGTATCGCGGCGCAGATTTTGCGCCACCGTTCATTTACATTTCAAGAGTTTTCTCAACGCTATGCTGATGCTAACCTTCTAGCATCTGACATTCCTGTGCCAGAGTTGCGTCGCCAAGATGAAAAGAATCGTCAGAATTCTACTGATGACCTTGAAGGATACCTGAAGCTTACTCTAGAGACTCAGATTCAAGAGCACTTCATGGCAGCAAACAATCTCTACAAGCGCCTCCTAGAGCATGGAGTTGCCAAAGAGTGTGCAAGGTTTGTGCTTCCTCTAGCAACCAAAACAAAAATCTATATGACTGGTTCATGCAGGTCATGGATTCATTATATTGATTTGCGCTCTGCACATGGCACTCAGAAAGAACATATGCAAATCGCTGAAGCATGTCGTGAAGTATTTAAACAACAATTCCCCACAGTATCTGAAGCATTAGGGTGGACCAATGAAGAATAAACAACCAGATATTTCAGAGTTGCATCAGAAATTTGAAGAAGCAACTTCAGATGAAGTAAAAATTTCCGAAGAACAACGAAACAGAATCAGATTTCCATACGAGGTTTTGATTTCTGTTGATAGGGGTTGGATTCCCTGTGCAATCCTTGAAGTTGATAGTGAAAAAGAATTGGCAAAAGTTGCCTTCTATCATCCAGACCATGCAGGTTGGATGGAGACTTGTATGGGTGGTGTCTTTGATGAAGTAGTTGAAATGTGGAGAGTTAGAGTGAGAGAATAATATGTATTACGAATGTGATCTCAATGGCACTCCAGTATCCTGCCAGATTATTGAATGGGATAAAGTAACTGGCAAATGTTTAATTGAATATACAGACCTCATCGGGGTCTTGCGTTTATGGGTAGATGGTGATAGAATCAAGGAGAGAATACCCCTCCTAGAAATTTCGCAATGAATATTTTCTATTTGAGTTACGATCCACGCACTTGTGCCGCCGAGCACTGTGATAAGCATGTGGTTAAGATGATTGTTGAGTATGCTCAACTTCTCTCCACTGCTCATCGTGTGCTCGACGGCATTCCTTATACAGAGAAGTCACCGAAAGGTAAGACGGTAAAGCGTTATCGTCTCGACAAACCACGCGAAGATATTCTATACAAAGCATGTCATATTAATCACCCATCTAACATCTGGGTGCGTCAGTCACGCTCACACTATCGCTGGTTGTTTGATTTGTTTCAGCACTGTTGTGTAGAATACACACGACGCTATGGAAACTATCACAGCACAGAGAGTTTGATTAGTTACCTGTGGGTAGCGCCATTCAACATTCCTGATCATGGTTGGACAGATCCACCTCCTGCGATGCCAGATATATATAAAGTGCCTGGTGATTCTATCCAGTCATACCGTAACTATTATATTGGAGATAAAGTTTCTTTTGCGAAATGGAAATCTCCTGCTACTATTCCCACATGGTTTATTGAAGATGCCAACTTACAAATTCAAAGATAATAACACAGGTGAAGAGTTTGAGAAGTGGATGTATATGGCAGAAAGAGAACCGTATCTTGCTGCCAATCCTCACATCACTCAGATGCCAACACTTTTGCATTCAGTTTCTGAGATTGGAAACTGGCAAAACAAATCATCGAGCGATTGGAAATCAATTATCAACCGCGCTGCTAATGTACCTGGATCAAATGTAGAGAGACTGTAAATTATGCCTGTGAAAACTAGAAAGAAAAATGGTGCCGTGGTGCCTGCTGGTATGAGCTTGAAGCAAATGAAAAGGAAGAAACCTGTCAATTCTGAATTGCTTACAGACATTGAGCCCCTTACAGAAAATCAAAAAAGATATTTTGAAGAGTATGCAAAAGGTAAAAACATGTTTGGTTACGGGTGCGCTGGCACTGGTAAAACATTCATCGCACTATATCTCGCACTCAAGGATGTTCTCAATGAGAATACCCCTTATGAGAAAATCTACATCGTCCGCTCACTGGTAGCGACACGCGAGATTGGTTTCCTACCTGGCGACCATGAAGATAAGTCATCTCTATATCAAATTCCATATAAGAATATGGTAAAATATATGTTTGAGATGCCTAGTGATGACGAGTTTGATAAACTGTATTACAATCTCAAGGCACAGGAAACCATTTCTTTCTGGAGCACATCTTTTATTCGTGGCACCACTCTAGACAACTGCATCATTCTTATTGACGAGATGCAGAACCTCAACTTCCATGAGTTAGATTCAATCATCACTCGTGTGGGACAAGACTCCAAGATTATTTCTCTGGTGATGTTAGGCAGTCTGACCTTATCAAAACCCATGAGCGCAATGGTATCATTGATTTTATGCGTATCATTGAAACCATGGAAGAGTTTTCCACGGTTGAATTCCAAATCGAAGACATCGTACGTAGCGGATTAGTCCGTAGTTATCTTATTAGCAAAACAAACTTAGGACTATAAAATGCTTTTTCATCATGTGCCTTTGACTCCAATCGAATTGATTGCGGAAACCGTAGATGGTCGCAGGGTATATCCCGTGCCATCTGGCGGTAAGTATCCATCAATTACTACTGTGCTCTCTTGTAATCCAGACAAGAAAGCTGGTATAATGAAGTGGAGACAAAGAGTAGGAGAAGAAAAAGCAAATCGAATCTCTAACCGTGCTGCTACTCGCGGCACGGCGTTTCACCTTATGTGTGAAGACTACCTAAATAATAGATACGATGAAACTAAATTCAAGGACAAGCACTTGCCCTTGATGATGTTTAAGAATGCTAAACCAACACTAAACAGAATCAATAACATCTACGCACAAGAAGCAGCACTCTATTCAGATAATCTAGAGATTGCAGGGCGGGTGGATTGTATTGCTGAATTTGATGGGGAGTTGGCTATCATCGACTTCAAAACATCCGCCGAAGAAAAAAAGCTAGAGTGGATTGAAGATTATCTTATTCAGGAAACAGCATATGCATGTATGCTGTATGAAAGATACAAACTAAAAGTTAATAAAATTGTTACTATCATCGCTTGTGAAAGCGGAGACACTCAGGTGTTTGTAGAAACACCAAAGAAGGAATACCTTCAAAAACTAATTGGTTACATAGACCTATACAAAAAAACCTATGACTAAAGGAGAAATACTAGAGGATAAATTTATGACCAGTGCAAAATTCTCACAGGATGTGGAGAAGATTGCATCACATAATGATATGAATTATATTGATGCTATTCTACACTATTGTGATATCAATAATATTGAGGTTGAAACAGTATCAAAACTTATTACCAAACCTCTAAAAGAAAAACTAAAGTTTGATGCTCAAAAATTAAACTTCATCAAGAAAACATCACGCGCAAAATTAATGTTGGTATGAACGACTTCTTTGATTCTGAAATTGTCCGTGAAGAAGCACGGGAAATGGAGCGTCTTCAGATGGAAGCAATGGAGCTGACTCTCTCAGCTCCATTCCAAAAATCCAAAGAAGACCAACTACACTACATCAAAACAGTAAGGTCACTGGTGGAGAAGCAGCAGATTTTCTACACCCGTCTAAAGCTCTCAGACGACCCTCGTGCGGTCGAGATGTGTGAGCAGATTGAGCAGGGTGCTAAGATGCTCTATGGGTGGTGGGAGACCGCTGACGTGACCTCCCTGATGCGTGAGATGCTCAACAAGCTCGACCATTTTGAGCAGGAGATAGAGGCAGAGGGTTGACGCCGCCCCTCTGCCGTGTTATGATGTATCCGTGGCAGGCGTCACACAGACCAAATCTAAACTAATCCGAGGTAATCCTATGTCTTTTGCTGACCTTAAGCGTAAGTCGCAAAACAATTTCGCAACTCTTACTAAAGAGTTGGAGAAAGCAAACTCTTCTTCCAGTGCTGATGAGCGTTTCTGGAAACCGTCAGTCGATGCTGCTGGTAACGGGTTTGCTGTCATTCGTTTCCTGCCTGCCCCCGAGGGTGAAGATGTACCCTGGGCAAAACTGTATAGTCATGCCTTCCAAGGTCCAGGTGGTTGGTATATTGAAAACTCTCTGACCACTATCGGTGGCAAAGATCCTGTTGGTGAAATCAATCGTCGCCTGTGGAATAGCGGCAGTGATGCTGATAAAGAAACTGCTCGTAAGCAGAAGCGCAAACTGTCCTACTATGCTAACATCTATGTGGTGAGCGACAAAGCAAACCCTGAGAATGAAGGTAAAGTATTCTTGTATAAGTTTGGTAAGAAAATCTTTGACAAGATTATGGCTGCCATGCAACCTGAGTTTGAAGATGAAACTCCCATCAATCCCTTTGATATGTGGGAAGGTGCTAACTTCAAACTGAAGATTACTAACGTTGCTGGTTACTGGAATTACGACAAGTCTGAGTTTGCTGCTCCTGCTGCACTCTCTGCTGATGATTCTCAACTGGAAAGCATCTGGAAGTCAGAGCATTCTCTTGCCGCTTTCACTGCTGCAGAAAACTTCAAGTCCTACGAAGAACTTGAAGAGCGTCTGAATCTGGTGCTTGGTGTTACTCAAACTCCTGCCGTTGCTCGTGCAAAGGTTGCTCGTCCTACTCTGGATGAAGAGATTGAGGATGAAGAATTCACTGCTCCCGCCCCTATCGCTCGCCGCGAACCTGCCCTGCCTAAGGTTGCAGTTGCTGCTGGTGTAGACGAGGATGAAGATGATGCTCTCAGTTACTTCGCTCGCCTTGCTGAGGAAGACTGAAACCAAAATCCATAGTTAAAAACCATATGGGCGGAAAAAAAATCCGCCCATTTTTTTGTGTGAAAAAGTTTACCCAGTTTGTTTTAAAGTGCTGCTAATATAATTAGATGATTCCGAATATAGATTCTGCTTTCTAAATTCTGTTACGAAACTTTGAAGATAGATTGGTTTAAGAATATAAATTTCTCTCTTTGCATCGTTTTCTTTGATAGTTTGGTCCAAATTTGTAACTCTGTGAGTTACATTAGTGCCAGCTCTAGTAGTATAGATGACTGTAGGTGTAGTTGTATCAACATATTTGAATACACTATTAACAAATCTTTCATCTACTGTCAGTCCAGGTTGTAGCACGACATTACCTTCAGCATTTATTACTTCAATAGTTTCGTAATGGTGGGTATCATCTGGATTTTCAACCATATCTCTAACCTGCCATTCTTTCAATGGCCAATCAAATTGAGTATTGATAATATTGTTTGTGATAGCAATCACCCAATCATAAAAAGGATTGCCATAAAATTTTTCTGAGATGGTATCTAATCTATCTGTATCAGTGATTGCATACCTATTAAAGTATACTGAATACTGAAAGTAATCCTCATCTATCTTAAAACGACGAAAGAAATTTTTCGCAGTGATATATTCTGACTGTGAAAATGGAAACTTGATTGGTTTCTCGTCGTATTTGATGTCGGGTACAAATGAAAAATACATATTAGAATCCTTGTGCTACTTCTTCTGCGTATACCATCTTCAGTTCTTGGAAAGTTGCTTTCAATGTTGTTGCAACTGGGGTGCCATCTCGATATGTTGCCCATGATCCGTCAGGCGTATATGAAATATCTAAATCAATCATTGCACATGGTTTGAATTGAGTAACATTTGGGTTTGGTGTGTTGCCCGTCATAAATGTTACATTTGCTATTGATGGAACTTTAACGAAAGAAGCTATTCCATTAGCCCCAGCATTACCATATTTTGGAAGTATTGCTGTTTTAAATAAAATTAAAATATCTTTTATTACTTGTGCTTCACTGTCACTTTCTGGCATCATTTTAAATTCAAGAGAAAATCCTCTCATTTTTGGTCCTTGGTATAAAACTTCAGTGTTTGGATTGAATATTTCTCCTTTGGTGCCAGAAAATATATCTTGCACAGAAAAATTTCCGAAGTTTGTCTGCTGTAACATTTCTGAAGTTATTGCAGCAACAGCAGTTCCCTTTGTCATTCCATTCATCAAAGTTTCTTTAAACTGTTCTATCATAGTTCCAGCAGCTCCTGTCAAGTCACCGCCAAATCCTTGACCAGTTGCACCTACAGCACTTCTAGCGATGTTACTAAAATTCATGTCTTGCCAAGAGGCACCATACTGCACACTTACGTCTTGGGGCATGTATAAGAGTGCAGATCCTATCGGTGATCCTAAATCGCTAATACTTTTATTGTAACCACCAACGGTGCCTGATCCTCCAAATGCTTGTTTACTAAATGGAGGTTTGTATTCATGAAATGCAATACTCACATAGTCGGTAGTCGAATCAATACCGCCACTAGGATAACGTAATCCAGTCTTTAAACCACCTCCCCCTGCAGCGTTGCTTAGTTTTCCTGGTATCATTCTACGTCCTCGATGTCTTCTGGTTTGCCATAACCTTTGATGATTCTTTTTGCTCTAAATTTAGTATAGAATTTTTCATTGGTTTCTTTCCACACATCAGCAGATTTGTATGGAAACTTTTGACCATTCTTATCTCTGACAAAACTTTCAACAGGTAGGGCGATGGATGTTTCCCACTCAGCAGATGCTAAGTCTAATAGAAATCCATCAACGTGGTCTGTTATATATTTATGGATGATACATGTAGGTACGTTAATTTTATCATCCATCAAATCCTGTATGATTTTCAATCTTTTATTCGGATGTACATAATGTAAGTTAGCTGCAATGAAATGATCTTTGTTTGCTTTTATTACATATGCAAGAGGAAACTGATCGTAGTATGGAAGATACTTCATTTTTGCTTTGTATTCAAAGAGGAATAGTCTTCCTTGTCTAGCGTATCTTCTTAACTCATTTTTGTCTTGCTTATTTTCATCTTGCACCCTGTCTCTTCTTTCGTCTCTGATAGTTTTTTCTGGTTTTGTTTTATATTCTAATGCTATTTTTTTTACTGCTTGGCGATACCATGACCACGTTTTATCTTCACCATCAGTTAGTTTCTGGACACGCTCAAAGATAGTCTCGTAGTTTTTACCACCAGACTTACTATCTTTGCCGAATCCTTTTGCCATGTTAGACTCCTAAGTGATCTTCTGTCAGTATTAGAAACTCCATGCGTCTATCTTCACACCATTCTTTAGCTGCTTCCCACTTCGCCATGTTTTTGTAGTAAGATAATACTTTATCTTTATAAATTTTTGTTTGTTTTTTCTGTGGGTCTGGTGGTATCGTTTGTTTTTTAGGTTTAATTTCTATTAGGTATTTCTTTATCTCACCAGTCTTTGTTTGTATTTTGATATAGAAATCAACATAGTAACGATGCACCCTACCATCAATAGGTGAGCGATACGGTATTACGCATTCTTCACTTCCCCATTGCAAGACACTGGGATTTCTATCACAGAATACCATAAACTTTCTTTCCCAAAGAGACCGATAGATTATGTTAGTCGGATTCCCTTTGTACTTCTGTGGATTTTCAGGTCTATACTTCCCAGAGTATGCCATAAATAATATATATTATCCTCAGTATCTATTTAGATGGCAGAAAATATAGGCATCAACGAATTCTTAAAGAGAATATCGAGCTCTGGTGGAGTTGCTTTTTCAAATACTTATGAGGTAAAGTTTGGTGCTTTTGGTTCGGCTGCAGAAGATCGAATCAAAGAAGCAGGATTTAATAGAGATCGTGACGCAGAAACATTACTAACTTTATTGTGTGAAGAAGCATCTTTACCAGGAATGATGGCAAATACTGGACAAACTACAGGAAAATATCTTGGTGAAGGTCAAGTAAATTATGCACATACTAAGTCATACCAAGATATAACTTTGGGGTGGACTTGTGATGCTAATTTACTACCTTTGAAATTTTTAAATGGATGGATGAGAGCAATTTTTGAAGAGGGTGAGGGTGGTCCAACTAGATACAACATTACAAGATTGAATTACCCCAAAGAATATATGTGTCGTACTATGACTATAAGAAAAGCAGAAAGAAGTAAAGGAGATACTTTAGGAAGAACTGCTGGCACTTATACTTTCAACGAAGTTTGGCCATATACAATTCAAAGCACCCCAGTTTCTTATGGTTCTTCTCAACTCTTGAAAGTTACTGCTAGTTTTTATTATAGGAATTGGTCTTGGCAGGGAAATAATATTTCAAGGCAAGTTAACTGAAATATATAATATTATAATAGGAGTTAAATTATGTCTTTACCAAAGCCCCCAGTGCCAACATATGAGTTGCAACTTCCCTCATCTGGCAAGACAATTAAATATAGACCATTTTTAGTTAAGGAAGAAAAAATTCTTCTGATGGCAACAGAGAGTCAAGATGACAAAGAGATTCGTAATGCTATCATTGAAACCTTGAAGTCTTGTATTACCACTAGAGGTATTAAAGTTGATGAGTTGCCGATGTTTGATTTAGAATATGTTTTCTTGAGAATCAGATCTAAATCTGTGGGTGAAATTGTTGAGATGATTTTCACTGCTAAGGATGATGGCGAAACATCTATTCCCTACAAATTAAATCTAGAAAAGGTTGAGGTCATCAAACCAGAAGGTCATGACAAAAAGGTAATGCTTACTGATAGTGCTGGTTTGATTATGAAGTATCCTGGTATGGAGCAGTTTATCACTTCCCAAATTCTTCAGAAAGAGCAGTCAACGCAAGAAGTTTTTGATGTTATCATTGATTGTGTAGAGCAAATTTTCGATGGTGATGAAGTATGGGAAGGGTCTAGTCTTTCCAAGAAAGATATTTCTGATTACTTAGAAGGTCTGACAAGTAAACAGTTTGAAGCAATTCAAAACTTCTTTGCTACGATGCCTAAGGTATCACATACATTTACGTTGAAGAATCCAAAGACAAATGTTGAGTCTGAATATACTATTGAGGGTCTTACAAATTTTTTCGCATAAGTCTCTTCCATGAAAACCTTGCTAACTTTTATCAAACTAATTTCAACTTAATGTATCACCATAAGTTTTCATTAACTGAATTAGAAAATATGATACCTTGGGAGAGAGAAGTTTTCGTTGCTATGCTTAGTAATTATCTAGAAGAGCAAAAGAATAGTCAGCAACAATGAATCTACCACAACCGCCAGAAGGAGTATTACACCCAAAGATGCCTTGGAGTAGGATTAATCCTAACTCTAGGTTGTGGTTGATTTTAAAATCAAAATTAACTGGTAGAAGACAGGGAGATGAAAGCTATACTTCATATGTGAATCTATCTGATGAAGATGCCGATAGGTTAATTGCTAATATAAAAAAAGATCCAAGAGGTTATCCCTCTTTGGATCAGGAAAGTGGCACTCCTATACAGTGGATGGAGAGACAACGATTATATCAAGAGTGGTTAGTAGAAGCGTATCTCAACAACCCATTTGAGGAAGCAGTAAGTGAAAAAATTGTTGAGCAAACTTCGGAAGTATTAGTAGAAGCACAAGAAGAGATTCAAGAAGCAGAAACTAAAGCAGAAGTTTCTGAAATCCTTGAAGACAAGATAGATATATTAGAAGATATTCAAGAGAAGATTTCGCCACCTCCTAATGAGTATCAGAGACCTGCTGATCCTTGGGAGGGAAGTGAAACTGTTCCTAAGACTGAGAAAAAAAAGGAAAAGAAAAAACCTTCTAGAAGAAAACTTAAGAGACCTAAGAATACAGTTAAAAAGAAAAAGAAACCAAAGGCACCTTCTGGTGGTAATGAGCCACCAACACCACCAAGTAGAAGAAAACGTCTTGGTAGAATGTTTGGTGGTGGTCTAAAAAAGACAGGATCATTTGTTGGGAAAACATTATTTTCTGGTGGTGTAAGTAAAGCACCAGGAGAAGGACCATCTGTGTTAGCATTTGGTTCATGGATAGGAAAAAAAGTAAAGACTGCATTTCAAGATGCCAAAGAGCAGAAAGAAAGAGCATTAGAAGCACAGTCTAATGGTGCTGATATACCTCAAGAAGTATTAGAGCCTGGATATTTTATCAAGAAGTCTATAGGTTATCAGTTTGGTGGCAGAGCATTTGACACTACATTTGGGGCATTCATTGAGAGTATGCCATCTAAACAATCCAAATCTCAAGCAGGATTTGGAGACCAGTTTGACTATGGAGATTCAGACCCCAAGAAGAAAAAGAAAGCAAACGAGATACGTGATTTAGCAACGGGATTTAAAAAAGTATCAATTGCATTGGGCGCAATTAATAAACAAATAACAAAACAGACACAAACTCTAGAGCAACTTGTTAATGCCAGTGAAAGGAATTCAGATTTATTAGAGGGAATACTAACATCTATATCCAAGATGGTTGATGTTGAAATTGATTCTGGATCTGATGAAGCAGTTGCTCAGCAAGCAGCGGGAGGTGATATTAATATTCCATCTATTGATTTAAGTGGTTTACTTGGAAAATCAGAGGGTGGATTAGATTGGTTTGATTTGTTAATGGCAGCAGATGATACAAGAGATATTGCAAAGAAAATAAAGGGAGGTGGTCAGAGGTCTACTACCAGAAGAGGTGGTCCTAAAATAACAGGTGATGTGCCAAAGAGAAACAGGTTTAAAATGCCTTCTTTTGGTAGGTTTGGTAGGAGAATGAAGTTTTCTGAAGGTGCTGCGTCTGTTAGAAATACCGTTCCAGCATTGATAGGTGAAGCTGGTCCAGAAATACTTGTTAGGAGTGCTCCAAAGAAGCTTGCTGAAGGTGGTGTAATGCAAGGCACGGGTAGCAATATTCTTGCCACTGGTCTTGGTGCTGCTGGCGACTTAATGAAGAAGGTGCAACCATTTGCCAATGTAATGGAAATGCCATTCAAAGTAATTGGTGCTCAAATTTCTGGTGCTCTTGCCAGTATAGTTGCAGCTGCTGGTCCCTTCAGTGGTGTAATTGCTAAGATGTTTTCTCCCCTGTTGGGTGGATTAGCAACTTTATTTGGTTTAAATCAAGGAGCATTTGCTGCTGAGTTAGACTCCGCTGCAATGACTGAAGAGCAAGGAGCAAAAGAATTATCCAAATTCTTTGCAAACTTCTTCAAGATGTTTGGAATTAATATAGGTGGTGATGGTGAAGACGGTGGTGATGGTGGAGATGATGATGATAACACAACTAGTCCTGATGCAGGTGACTATAAAGAATTATTAGATATGATTGCTGGCAAAGAAAGTACTTCTGCTGGTGGTTATATTGCTTACAATGAAGGAGGATCTAATAATGGTTATTCTGTTATTGGTTACAGTGGACCTTCAGATCAAGGACCAATAAAAAGAAAACTGACTGATATGACTGTTGCAGAGATTATGCAACATCAAAAAGATAAAGACCCACCAATTCATGCAGCTGGTAGATACCAAATTATTGGCAGCACCATGGATGGATTGATTAATCGTAAAAGTTATGGAGAAACTGGTGTTTCTCCTAATGATAAATTTAATGCATCAACTCAAGATAAGTTAGGTATTGCTTTAATTAAATATAGACTAAAAACAGGAGCAAATGTTGATAATTTTATATCAGAATGGAGAGGTTTGAAATTTGAGAATAGAGAAAAATTACAAAAAGCAATTGATAAAGCTAAAGGTGCTTCTACTAGAAGAGCATCTAAAGGTGCAGTGCAAAACATCACTAACAATTTTTCTGATCAAGTGCGTGGATTATTTGAAATTTCTGGTCCTCCATCTGGTTTCAATATTCCTCCACAATATACAGGTGGTCAACCTTACATAGGACATGGTAGAGAATTGTTATTCCACATCGGAAATAAAATGGTGATTGCTCCTATAGAAAATAATGAATATAATGTTTATAAAGATCCAGCAAAAGCATTTAATAGATACGAGCAAATAGGAAGACAAGCTGGTGTAGAAGTTGCTGGATTTGTTAATTTTATTGATAACTTATTAGCACCACCAAAAACTGGTAGGACTCCCGTATATGGAGAAGGATTTAAACCTAAAAGAATTTATAGAGCAGAGGATGAATCTGGTGCTGAGATTTTAAGACTACTTGGTGGCACTCCTGTTAAGGGAGCATCACTTCCAGAAATTCCAGAGGGACAAGTAAACCCTATACCAATTCCTAAAGACACTGTTAGTGGTACATCTGTTGCTATGATACAAACTATCACACCTGTCATACAACAGGTGCCTGTTTATATTAAAGGTGACACTAAGTATATTCATGTCCCCGCAAATCCTTTGGTTGCTGCTAGAGAAAAGGCAAGACTATCTCATTATACATCTATAACCTAAATATCACAGGGAGATTTTAACTAATGGCAGCATTTACCACTACACCAACAGAAGCTGGCACTGGTCCTAGTGTATTAAATATCGCCAAGACTATTGGTGCAAAAATTCGTGATGCTGCTGAAAATGCTAAGGAAGAAAGAGAGAAAGCTCAAGCAGCAGGCGAAACTCCTAAGAAGGGGTCTTTGTTTAAGTCTTCTTTAGCAAATCAATTCAACCCAATCAAGTCTAAGAAAGCAAAGTCTAATTGGGCAAAGCAATTTAGTTGGAATAAACCAAAAGATAAACCAGTAACACCACCGACAGAAGGAGACGGTGCCAACGGGTCTGCTAAACTAAAAGAGTTTATCGCAGGTGGATTCACTGCTATCTTAAAAGATACTGGTGTAATGGTTGCTAAACTGGGTGGAATCAACGATGGCATTGGTCAGAATTTAGCAGCAACAACTAGCTCTGCAGGCACACTCACAGCTATAAAAGAAACTTTAGATTCTCAAACTGACTTAAGAAGAAAAGCATTAGAAGAAGCAAAATATGCTAGAGCAGAAAAGCAATTAGAGAAGACACAGGATACTTCGAGCACTAGATCTCCACTGGGAGAATCTCAGAAAGGAAAGGAAGGTGGGGAAGGTAATGATAGCGGAGGCGGTGGACCTTTCGATTGGATGTTAAATTTACTTGGCCTTGGGGATTTAGCAAGTAACTTCATCCCTGATAAGTGGTTACAAAAATTAAATCCATTTAAAAAATCTCCAGTAACTCAAGGAGCGGGTGGCAAACCTCCTGGTCCTAGAATGCCTGGCACTGGACCAAAGGTTACAACTAGTGGTGGTGCCACATCTTCAGGTGGATTTAAGATGCCTGGAATGCCTAAAGGATTTAAGATGCCTGGAATGCCTAAAGGAATGGGTGGAGTATTAGGTAAATTAGCTGCACCATTGATGGTGTTTGATTTATATAATCAAACTAAAGAAGTATTAAATCCAGATGATAATCTCTTCACTTCTTTGGGAGATTTGGGATCTTCTATTTACAATCTATTCCAAACAGACCCAAACAAAAAAAATCTTTATGATGTCAGAGGAGAAGGTCCGCAGGCAGATAGAGCTAGAATGCTCAATGAAAGAATTTTTGGAGAGAGAGAAAAATATAATAATGTTTTATCCAATATCGATAGAACTCAGGCATCTGAAGGTGGTATAGTCCCATCAGCAGTACCACCATCTCCTGTTTCTCCAATGGCAGAAGGAGGACTAGTAGATAATCCAACTAAGACAAATTTAAATCCTGGTGATTCTGTTATTCCTTTAAACAGAAACATTGGTAAAAAAATGTTTGGTGATACTAAAGATACACCAGCTGGAGAAACTGCAGTCGATACTGTTGGTGCAATGATTCTTGGTGTTGCTTCTGGTATGCTCGGCAAGACAGAGAGTGGCACTGCAGGTGATATGGTCAAGCAAGACATTAGAAAAGCAGCAAAAGAATTTGGTATATCTAATCTTACATTTACATCATCTATTGGCAAAGGAAAGTTTGGTGTAGTTGATACAAACAAAGCTGCTAAAGATTTTATGAAAAATCTTTTTGATGGAATGAAAATAGGTGGTGGTGGAGATGCTAACAAGAAGAAAGGTGATGGAGATGGGGGTGATAATCCACCAGGCGGCACACCAGAAAGTTTGAAGGGTGATTTGGAAGCAGACATTGGGAAAGATGCATCTCAGATGAGAGAAGAAATTATGCAAAGTGGTGCTAGAGGTATTATAGATCCAACAAAAGGTCCATGGTGTGCTGCATATGTAAATGCTCAACTTGAAAGACAGGGAATTAAAGGATCAGATTCTCCAGCAGCTGATAGTTTTGAAAACTGGGGAGCACCTGTAGACAAAAAGAATATACAATATGGAGATGTTATTGTTGGTGACTACGGTGGTGGATCTAGGTCTCATGTTATGTTTGCTGCTGGTAGTCCTAAGAATGGGGCAGTAGAAATCATTGGTGGAAATCAAGGCGGCCAGGTAACTAGAGGCACTATAGCATTAGATAAAATTGATTATGTGAGAAGAGCTGGAGCACAACCACCTGCTTTACCAACACAAAGAAATAATGGTCAACCAGTTAATCCTCCACCTACACCATCTGCTCAACCAGCGCCAAATCCAACTAATGATCCAGCACAAACAAATTTACCAACTGGTGATGTAAGTCCTATATTTAATTGGAATAAGAATAAACCAAAGCAACAAGCAGAAGATGGTGGAGCATGGTGGAATCCATTCTCTTGGGGTAAATTAGTAAACAATCAAAGAAATACTAATAGTGGGTTAGGATATAACGCAAGATATAAAGATGTAACTGACCCAGAAATGAGAAGAACGATGGGGCTACCACCACTAAAAGGTTATGCATCTGGTGGACCTATGGATTCCAGACATGCACATGCTGCTAGATTGAGAGCACAAAGAGCATCAGCACAACGCTCAAGATTGGGTGTGCAGAAAGTGAATGGCAAGTGGGTTAACATGGGAGTGAGCGACAGAGCAGTTGGTGGAAACCCATGGTGGCAGGTTTGGAATAAGAAAGGAGCAACAGCAGAAAGAAAATCAAAGCAAGAAGCATTAGCAAAGTCACTTGCTGCTAGGTTAAATAAACAAGAGGCAGCAAAATTAAAACCAAAACCACCAAAACCAGCTCCACCTGCTGCTGCTGCACAGAGAGTGGGTCCATCACCAAGTCAATCTAAACCAACAGCAACAGCAGCTGCAGTTATCACTCCGCCAGCATCTACATCAGCATCTAGTAAATCATTTAGTGTTGGTGGTTTTGGTGGCAATGTCCCACAAGGAAGGTCAATGGCAGCAACTTTTGCTGACTTTTTATACGCAGATTTAATAGAGTAAAATGGCAATAGAAAACTCAAGGCAATTTGAATTAAAATCAGTGACATTAAGTAGTGTTGATAATCAAATTATTAACATTACTCCTTTGGTTATAGAATTTACTATTTTTGAAAGTATTAATAATCCTTATATGCTAGGGTCTTTATTGCTAGAAGATAGCTCTAATAATATTCTATCCAATCTCCCAATTCAGGGTAGAGAAAGGGTAAAAATTACAGTAAGCACTCCTGCAATATCACAACAAGAATATACTTTTGATATGGTTGTGAGTGGAATTGGTTCTCGCACTCTATCAGACAGAAATCAATTCTATAATTTAATGTTGATGACATATGCTGGTATGCAAAATGAAGGCATACGAATTGGCAAAACATTAGAAGGTAAACCAGAAGAGATTGTATCATCAATCCTTTCTAATTATCTTAAGGTTAAAAAAGGATTGAAGTCCTCCCCATCTGCATTTAGACAGAAGTATATTCCTTCACTCAAGAGACCATTCGATTTCATCTATCAGCTAGCAAGAATTACTGTGTCTAGTTGGGAGCAATCGAATGCAGGAAAGTTATCAGAAGGTGGTGCTACCTCAGAGATGCCAGAGAGTGATATCACTGGTAAAGATATGAAGAAACTGAAAGGCACTGCGGGGTATTTGTTTTATGAAACGTATGATAATTATCATTTCAGGTCTCTTAATGATTTGATGAGTCAGAAATCAAAGTTTACTTTTACTTATGGCATTGCAAACGATGGAGTGAGTGATAGTCAAAATGCTTTTAAAATTTTAGATTATACTTTTAGAGATGAGTTTGATATGCTCAAGCAGTTGAGGTCTGGTGTTTACTCGACCATGTATGTTGCGTTTGATGTAACTACAAATACCTACGAAGAAAGACTTTATAAGTTTGAAGATTCTTTCAATCAAATGAAACACTTAGGGAAAACGGCTAGCATTAGTAAAGGTGCTAAAGAGTTGTCGCAATATCCTACTAGGATTATGACACAGATGATTAATAATGAAATGTTTCATGACAAAAGAGATACGCCAGGTAAAGAAAATGCTAAGTTTAAAGACACATACTTGTATGCTATAGCACAGTCAAATGCCAGGTATCATTTCGCTAGTAATCAGCAGCTAAATATTACAGTCCCACCGAATCTATCGGTAAGGGCTGGGGATTTGCTAACTCTAAAATTTCCTAACATGGTTAACCAAACTGGCAGAGAGCAAACACCATATGATGAAGAGCATAGTGGTAAATATCTTGTAAAGAATATTGGATACAATTTTATTGTTAGAGGTGCAAATCCATACACAGCCACCACAGTTATTGATGCAATTAAAGATACTCCAGGGTGGTTAATTAGCAAGGCAAAGTAACATGGAAAACATTCAAAAACACATAGAGCATGATAGAAAAATTGTTGACGATGCTATGGCATCTTCACAGTCAAGAAGACATGCAGAAGAAGAATTAGAAGCATTGGAAAAATATCAACAGAGACATCCTGGTGAAGAAAAAGATCCAACTCCATTGGAATTATTTTGTGATGAAAATCCATCAGCACTAGAATGTAGAATTTATGAAGATTAATCATGGCATTTGAAAGCTATATCGGACCAAACAATTTTGTTGGTAAAGATGGTTTCCACTGGTGGGTAGGTCAGATTGAAAAGTCTGACAAAAGAGGAGTTAAAGATAGAGATCAGAATGGTAAAAATTCTAATCGCTATCATGTAAGAATTGTTGGTCACCATCTTAAGAGTTGTGAAGCAATAAAGACAGAGGATTTACCTCTTGCTCAAACTGTTGCTCCAACAACTCAACCATACGGATATCACACTAGCACAAGCACTCCATTAGAAGCGGGTGATTGGGTTATTGGATTCTTTATGGATTCCGATATGGCACAACAGCCATTTATTCTAGGGTCTATTGGTAGTATTGCAAACGCAGAGTCAAAAGAAAACTTACCATACCCTAAACTAAAAGGAGACGAGGAAGATTGCAGAGCATTTACTAACTTTGCTCCAGAAAGAATTAATCCTCACATGTCTATCCCAAGAGATGAGAAAACTCTTACAGAGGCAACGCAAGGATTTGTTTCTACCACTGTGCAACCAGGGACATCTAAGTATCCAACAAAACAAGGTCCAGGTGGTCCATCATCTATTATGCATGGTCCCCATCAACCAGGGGGGAATCTAAACTCTGCTGGATATAAATGCACTACTCTTTCACAAGCACAGTGTCCTGCGGGAAGGACAGCATCTAAACTTGAGATAATTCTTTCGGAATTATTTAAAATTGTCAGTCAATCTGGGGGTCAAGTAGGTAGTTTTTTAACCAGTAAAGTAACTGGATACGCTGTTAGTGGACAGCAATTTGTAATGGGTTATGTCAATAAAATATTGGCGGTTATTTCTGGTGGATATGCTTGGGTTAAAGGAGAGTTGTACAATTTACTACAGCAAGGTGTGCAGTTTCTTGTTAACTCTTTGCTTAGTTTAATTACTGATAAAGCTAAACCAAAGAATTTTAAACCTCCATATAGTCCAGCAAATCCAAGAAAACTTTTAGATAGAATTGAAGAATTTTTAAAAACTCAATTAGCAAAAATTGGTTGCACCATTGAAAGTCTTTACGATAGACTTCTTGGATTCATTATGAATACTATTTTTGATGCAGTCAATAGAATTTGGTCCAATGCTGTCTGTGCAGTAGATGAATTCGTAGCAAATATTATTCAAAAGATTCAATCATTTATTGAGGATGCTATTCAAACTATACTTGGTCCTTTGCTTGAAATTCTAGGTGCAGTAGGTAAAGTATTAGACGGAGTAGGTGCAGTTATCTCTAAAATTTTTGATGTCCTAGGTATTACCTGCTCGGGATTACCCAAGGAATGCAAGAAACCAATCCAAGAGTGTGGCGAGGGTCCGAAGGTAAAGCAGGGAAAGGGAGAAGACTTTTTAGATAGATTACTCAATGACCTTAATGCTGCACCAAGTACAGATCCATTTACGGGTGGCATAAAATATTCTCCACCAGGAGTATGTAAAGAAGGTCAAGAAACACAAATTCCTGAGGTTGATGTGGTCATTGGAGGTGGAGATCCAATGCCAGAAACTGTAGTAAACCCAGAGTCAACTGGCGAAACAGGTGGAGGGACACCAGGAGGCGGCACCACCTTGAATGATGAAACACTTTCGATTTTAATAGATCCTAAATCTGTTACTAAACGAGTGGGGGAAAATCACATATTTGAGGTAGTTGCTTCTACTTCTAGGGGTAGTGCAATATCATATCAATGGCAGGTTTACGATGCTATAAAAAATCCTGCTATCGTTTTGTGGGATGACATTCCCCAAGCAAATCAATCAACATATATTGTAGAAGATATTCAGATAACTCAAGACCAATATAGTTATAGATGTGTTGTGTCTTCAGCGAATACTAATCCACCTTCTCTCACATCAGAGTCTGCAACAATATCATTGTTTGATAACGCTGATGTTGTTGATTCAAATCCAAGAAGATTTAATGATTATAGTGTGACGATTAGACAATCGGTATCGTCTATTAATTATACCAAATTCAATGCCCAGTCTAATAGATATGACCATGTTTTCGACAATTCAAACTTAAGGCAACGAGCATTTGGTTTCAATAGTAATATTGAAGTGTTGTATATCCCAAGTCCTAGAAAGATTGATTATGTAGTAGAAAATCCAACATATCAACTCTCTGTTTTCCCGAAAGTAGTGAATGCGGGACAAAAGTTTAGAGTGACTTTACGCACAGAAAACGTAAATAATAATACAGCTATACCATTTTATATCTTTGGTCCTAACTTACAGTTTTCAGATTTAGAAGAAGAAACATTCACAGGAATTTTCAATGTTGTAAATGACTATGCAACATTTGATTTTACTGTATCCGAAAAGGTTAGTTTTGTTGAAGATGAATTGGTTTACGCTGCTCTTTATAATGGTGCTGCAGCAGCTGAGTTTGTAATTAAAGGTAATTACACGCCAATTATACCAGAAACTATACCATTAGAACCTCAACCACCAACTGCATGTCCTCCTATTATATCAACAGAAGGACAGATTCTCAGCATTCCTATTTGCAAACCAGGAACTAGATACATAACTCCACCTGATGTTTACATCCAATCAGAAGGAAATGGATACGGTGCCTCTGCAGTTGCTGTATTAGATACTAATGGATACGTGAAAGAGATTAAAGTTGTTAGAGCAGGTAGAGGGTATCCACCAGCTCCACCTAATGATAATTTAAATTGTGTCATAACTGGATTCACTATAATTAAAAGTGGATTTGGATATAGCACACCACCTATTGTATTAGTTAATGGTGATGAAACTATCGCAGAAGCAGTTGTTTCTAATGGTGTGTTGGTTGATATCAAAGTTAAACAAAAAACAAAAGAGTTTCTTGATAACCCTACTGTAAGAATTATTCCATCTACCACTGGTCTTGGAGCCATTGCAGTGGCAAATATTTCTTGCCTAGATAGAGAAAGAGTTAACGAGCTCGCAGACATTGTTGGACCAACACCTGTTGGCGAATACATTGATTGCCCATAGGAGAATAGAAAATGATATTTACTGAACAAACATTGCCGTCTGTATTCAAACAATCTATAGATGATTATGAAAGAAGAGCTCTAGGGTCTGCCAAGAGTCCTACGGAATTTATCAATGCTAGAAAAAGGAATCTAGCAAAATATGTAGTATTCGATTATCCATTCACTGTTGGTGGAAGATATACTTATAACATTAAAAATGTTTTATATTATCAGTCTAGACCCGCTATAAGTTCTAGACAAGTTAATGGCACTAGAAAATATACCGCCGACTTATCAAAAAGAGTATTACATGATGTTCCCATACTTTTTTGTTACATACAATTAGATGATTACGTTTTATTTGATACTAAAGTTTATGATACAGATAGAATTAGATTAGATGGTAGAGATTATGAAGGTATAGAATTATATACTTTTACGGGTGAAGATGGAAAACAATACTATCGTATGATGGCTAGACAAGAACCATCATTTACTTATGAAGGTAAACCATACTATTCTCTCATTGCAGCAGATTTTGTAATGGGCACTGGACAGAGTGCTTATATTCTTAGGAAAGTTGGAGGTGGTATTCTTGCCTATAGCACTCCAGATTTACGTGCGCTCCAAACATTACCAGCATACCTTGAGTTACCTGCGAGTTGGAGGAGAGATTACAACAAAGCACTCAAAGAAAATCTAGAAGAAGGATATAATATTAAAGAGTTTGGTATTAAATCTTTTCTTTTAGAATTTTCTCAGTATATTGAATGGAAAAATACTTTAAGTGCCAGGTTTAGATCGGCTAGTGCATTTGGTAGTGATAAGGGAGTAACAACAACTTTTTATGGCATATCTAATGTATGGGAAGAAAATTATGATCCATATGATAATGTTTTGAAGGGGATATGGACTAAAGCATTTGAAGTTATGCATGATAATGAAGTGGAATTCGGATCTGATCCAGAGTTGCCTCAAGAAATTAGAGTAACTTAAGAGTATATAAAGATGTCTAAAAATTTAGAAGCAGTAATTGGTGGTAATCAAAAATCTACTATTGTAAAAAACGAAACGGGAATTTACAATAAAAATGGTGCGATTAATGCATTAACTAAAGATGCGAGTATTTCTGGAACACAATTAAAAGACATAGAAAAAGATAGAAATGATGGAATATTTGGAGATGATGTTTCGTATACAGAAAATGATAATAATGTAGTTACTACTGGCACTCCCACCATTAATTTCCCTTCGCTAGGTTCTATTGGTAACCCAAACGTAACGTCTTCATTTGATGACGTAGCACCTAAAACATCAACTGGAGAAAATGCTGATACAAATTCTTCAAGTGATCAAAGCGAAAGTCAAACACCCACTTCACCTTTTAAGGAGGGCACTGCTAGTGTGGTGCCACCAGATTCTGCAGTGAGTTTGGTGAAAGGGACGATGACGTTCCAGGGTGAGAATAAGGAAGGTGATAGCACATGGGGAGTGATGACAACTCCTGGTTCTCATTTTATTTTAGATGAAAAAGGCAATGCGAAAATAAAAGCAGCTCCCCCTGTCGATACTGACCTCACAATGGGAAATGTTGAGGTTGGGTCTGAGCATGGCATGAGAATTAACGTTGGCACTTCCTTAAAGATTGATGTAAATCAGTCTGGAAAACACAAGGAAGAAACCACGATGAGTTCTTCTGGGTCTCAATCGTCATCAAAGATTTATTATCCAGCATTCAGTATTAATGTTACTAACGGTGGTTTAGATATTACCTGTGAGAATGGAAACATTTCTTTCCTAGGAAAGAATATTATCATGAATGCCACAGAAAATCTACATCTTAATGGCACTAGGTCTCTAGGTTTATTTTCTTCATTCACTGGTTCTTCTGGTGCTGCATTTGGTATAGCAAAACAACTTGGCAGCTTGTTTGGTTTTGAGCTGCCAGTCGGCGGCGGCGGTGAGATTATAATGAAGGGTGGTAAACTGAATATGGATGTCACCACGCTAAAAGACTCTGCTTCACAACGTCAATCTAAAACTGGTGCTGCTAAAACTTCTGAAGTGGGGTCTTCTAATGCTGTAGACGCAACAGACTCTGCTGGCGATATTAATTTAAGCACGTCTGGTAATGTAAGAATTTCTGCTGGTCAAAAAGTTAGAATCGAGGCACAAAACTGGCCAATCAATACATCTAATCCTCTTACTATACCACCTGCGTGGTGGATTCAGCAACCAGCTGCATTTGAAGTAGCAGCAAATGTTTTAGGACCACCAACTCCAATCGGCATCTCTCTTGCTAGTTGGAATTCTGCTATTCGTGCCAACGTAACAGGTTTGGGTGGCATCACGATGGGCACTCAGGTTGGGTCTATCAGCATGTATACTGGTAAAGTTATACCATTTGATGTTGCTGAGGCAGTGCCAAATAATATTTTACTTAGCAGTGGACTTGGTAGTATTACTCAACAGGCTGGTCTCGGTATCTATCAGACTAGTGGGTTGTCTTTGAAGGCATTTACACCAGCTGGAGCACTTGATATAATCAATGGATTCAAAACAGGCACTTATTCTGGTATTAAGTGGCAAGATATCAAAGGCGCTAAGTTTGATACCACGCTTGGATTTGATAAGACATCTAAACTGGGAGCAGCATTTGAATTTGATGCTGGTGCTTTTGCAAAACTAGATGGTGCTGTTTGGGCAAAACGAGGATTTGGATTTGCGACACAATCTGCCCCAGCAATAAATGTTAATGCGGACGGAGCATATAACATCAACGCAGGCGGCACTGTTAGTATTAATGCTGGAGGAGCATTGAATGTTTCTGCTGCTGGTGCAATTGGTCTCCTAGCAGGTGGTGCGGCAGTATTGTCTGGCGCATTAACTACAGTTGTAGCCAGCGGGGTGTTAGTGCAATTAGCTGGTCCATTAGTTAGAGCAAATGGAGAAGACTTAACGGTGGATAACATCGGAATAATTTAGAAAATCCAAAATTGACCTCTAATTACCAAATAGGCGCAAAAAAAATCTCGGCAAAAAATCGCTAAAAAAAGTCGAGCTGCCCCCTTGACAGACCCCTGCCATCCTGCTACAATAACGATGTGCTCGGTTGAAGGGGCCGAGTCCCTAAGAGATTCTTAAGAGCTCTTGACAACCCCCTCCAACCCTGCTATAATACATACATACACAGAGGAGACACTCCAAATGCTCAACTACGGTGATGACGGTCAAATTCTAGAAGTTGAGTCTGACCAAGTGCAAGAAACCATCGATAGTATCCTTGAATATGTAGAATCTCGTTTTGATGCTCTCGACAAAGAAGACCGTCAAGAAGATATTATGGCTCTTGCCCAAGAATTCTGGGAATGGGGTAGTGCTGATGACGGTGATGAGATTGGTTACATGTTCCTTCCTCGTTTGGCAGAAAAGTGATTTCTAACGAGCAAGTGATTGACAAAATCACAACGGACCTGTATAATAAGAAGATAATCATTCGTGGAGAGGACAATTCCACTATTGTCCTTAAATGCTCCACAATTAATGAATTCTTTGACCTACTAGATAAGTGTAGAAAACTACTAAAAACCGATACTATTATTTGTCGGTAATTTTTGGGGCGGTGGTGGAATCGGTAGACACACCAGACTTAAAATCTGTTGGGCTTATGCCCGTGGGAGTTCAAGTCTCCCTCGCCCTATTTCCTACTAAATACATTGTAGTGGGAAATGTAATGAAATACACACTAACACAAGCATACTGCTTCTATATGGGAGAAGTTGTGCGAATGTATTTCATCCAAGGTCTTCCCTATACATTTGACGAATTACCTCAGATTATACAAGACCACCCTGCTGTCCAAACAGAAGCACTGACTCATCGTGATTACGATGATGAGGATATGTTTAAAATTTCCAATTATTTAATAATGGAAGAAATGCATCCGCTAATGTTTGAAGTAGAAATAGACAATCCAGAGCTACTTCCTAAAGACGACTGAGGACACGATTATGTTTTGGGGCAAATACCATGAAATACTTTTTGACTATCTGGACCTAAACAAAACATACAGTGAAACTCATAGTCACAAGGACATTGTGATGGATTCGATGCTCTACGAGGGCAAGTATATCAAAAAAGCAAGAATTACCGATATTTCCCACGGTGTTTCTTCAATATATAATAATATCATCTATCCAAAAACAGGCAAAAACCTGCCTTGTCTGGGAATGGACTTGATGGCATTCTTTGAAAACAAAGTTATTCTAACATTTGATTTTCAACACCCAAAAGAGCATTATGACTTTGATCATGAGATTGTGAGGGAAAACATGGGTGAGTATGCTGGCAATACCAAAGAAATTCGTTTCTTTGAGCCAGGTAATCACTTTTCACGCTATGTATTTGTGCGTAAGTGCCATATGGATGAAGTTGAGCAATATTTGCCTGATTTCGAGAAATATGTTAGCACTTACGCCAAATTACTAGAAGAAGCACAACCAGATGAAGATGATGTAACAGAATTTGCTGATTTTGACAAATATATGCTAAAGTTAGATCCTGTTTCTGGTTACATGTCTTCTAAATTTGGTAAAGAGTTTGGAGAGAAATATACACACGAATTTCTCTTTGAATATGCCTGAGTAGCTCAGCTGGATAGAGCAACGGTTTTGTAAACCGTAGGTCGTCGGTTCAAGTCCGACCTTGGGCTTCCGTGTGAAGGAAGTAAAACCAACCCCAGGTCCGCCTGGGGTTTTTTTGTATAAATAACACAGAAGAAATCCTATGTAATTAAGGGTACCTGAGGAACATGCCACTAACCAAATTAGAGAATTTAATTTCTAGTAAAACTGGAAGATATCTATATGTTTCACCTGACGATTTTAATGCTTCTGATGCATTAGACAATAGAGGCAACTCCCCAACCCGTCCTTTCCTCACAATTCAGAGAGCATTCCTAGAGGTTGCTAGGTATTCGTATGTTCCTGGTCAAGAGAATGATCGTTTTGACCAATTTACAATTATGTTGTCGCCAGGCAACCACTATATTGATAACCGTCCTGGCATCATGAATGCAGAGGAAATTGTTCCTTTTGCATTCAATCAAGCAACACAAGAGTGGGAAGATAACTCGATTGTAGACCTCAGCAATCCTGATAATATTCTCTACAAGTTTAACGGTCCTAACGGTGGCGCTACGATTCCTAGAGGCACCTCTCTCGTTGGTATGGACCTCCGTAGGACTCGTCTGCATCCTCTCTATGTTCCAGACCCAGCAGACAAGGATATCGGTCGCACAACCCTTTTTAACGTAACTGGTGGATGCTATTTCTGGCAGTTTACTATTCTTGATGGTGATGTTGATCCTAATTCACCATTGTATGATGAAAATGAAGGAATTGGTAAAGTTTATTCTCAACCAAATTCTACTATTAAATCTATACCTTATTATTCTCACCACAAAATTTGTAACTTTGAATTTGCTAGTAGAGACGATCTAGGTTTACTTTACAGAAAGATTGCTAAGGCATTCTCTCTATTCCAACCAACAATTGACGATCCTGGTGAATTTACTCAGAGACCACAAGAAAATAGAATTGTTGGTCCTCTTCAAGATGCTATTCGTATTGATTCTATCGAAGTTAATAATGTCCCTGGCACCACTGCTTTAGATGTCACTGTTAGAACGAAGACAAATCATGGATATTATGTAGGACAAGCAGTTGCTGTTGCGAATCTTCGTTCGACTCTTCCTGCAGGTGCTAGCGAGCCAATTCCACTTGCAAATGACCCTCTCACTGGTGTATTTGCTGTTAGAGGAATCAGCATTAGTGATCCTAAAGAATTCTCGTATCGTGTAGAAGGTAAGAATGCTGCTGCTGTAGGATTAGGCGATAGAATTGGGCAACCAATTACGCCTCCTACGCTCGATACAAACGCCATCACGCAAGCGGAAGTTGACTCGGTAGAATCTGCCTCACCATACGTCTTCAACGTCTCTATCCGCTCTACGTGGGGTATCTGTGGCATCCACGCTGATGGATCCAAGGCAAGTGGTTTCAAGTCGATGGTTATCGCCCAGTATACGGGTGTTTCGCTACAGAGAGACGACAGAGCATTCATTCGCTACGATGAATTCTCTAACACTTGGAATCAGGCACCTCTTACTGATGCGTTTGCAACCACACCTTACCACACTAAGGGTGACGCATACTGGAAAGATGATTGGAGAAACTTCCACGTTAAAGCATCGAATGACGCATTCATTCAAAACGTTTCTATCTTCGCTGTAGGTTTCGCTGACCACTTCCTCATGGAGTCTGGTGGTGATATGTCTATCACCAACTCAAACTCTAACTTTGGTAATACCTCTCTACATGCTATTGGTTATAAGGGATATTCCTTTGCCCAGGATCAAGGTGGATATATTTCGCACATTGTCCCACCAAGAAAAGTTACCACTACAACTAAGAAATTCCAGTATTTCACATTCAATCAAATCAAGTCTAGAAATCCAAATGCTCTAAACTTTGATGGTCCCAACGGCAATTCTTCTGTTACAACAAAACTATATTATGGTCAGGATGAAGCATCTAATCCTTTACAAAAACCATCTACTACTGTAAATGGTTATCGTCTTGGCGCAGCTGCACACGAAAAAATTTATGTTAAACTAGATCCAGCACAGGGATTTACTGGAGCTATTCGCAGTGCAGAAATTTCTCCATCTGGTTATCAGAAGTGGAATGTTTCTCTATCTATTTTGAGTCCAAGCGTAGCAACTGGAGTTTCAAACAACGACCAAGATGCTGCAAATCTTATTGATTTAAACAGAGATTTCATTGCTGCTGAAACATATGGATACATCACTCGTAAGTATCCATATCTTCTCACTAGACCCATCAGCATCAATAAGTGTAAGCGTGACGTAGGTTATATCCTAGAAGCAGTTGCCAATGACCTTCGTGTTGGTGGTAATGTTAATAGCGTCCAGGCAGCACAAGCATACTATGTTGGTAACGAATTAGATTATATCAGCACAGAGAAGGAAGAAACTCTTGATGCATTTAATTACGCTAGAAATCTTGCAGTTGCTGCAATGCGTAATTGGAATTTCCGTATTGAAGGATGCTCAACTTTTGTTGGACAATCAACAGTTACTGTACCCAACAATATCACTACTATTGGATTAGTAGAGGGCATGAAAGTAACTGCTACAGTTGCTTCTGGTCAAACAAATCCAATTCCTGCTGGCACCTATATTAGAGAAATTGTAAACACAACTCAATTTAAACTTGGTAACAGAAATGATACTGAGGAGGTGCAAGCACTCATTACCATTACTGCAAACTCTATTGGTGTTGGTGGTGTTACACTCAACTTTGAATTAGAGCAAGGTAAGTTTGCTACCTCATCTGGTAGAGCATTTGATGCTGGCACTTTAATCAATCGCAACAAAGATTTTATTGCAGAAGAAGCACTCAATCTTGCTAAGGCACAATACCCAACAGTTACAGTGCCAAACGATACTAAGTGTAAGCGTGATATTGGTTTAGTGCTTGATGGTGTAATTCAAGACCTTAAAACAACTGGCAACTCTGGTATTGTAACTGCTACAGAAGCATATGTTGGAGCTCCTTCTCGTTATGCTTATTCCAAGAATCTTATTCTTTCAAATAGAAGAGAAATTGTAGACAAAGCAGCTGCAAAACTTGCTATCGAATATCCAGATTTCTATTATGGTGGACCTGGATTTACAGATGGTGGAGATACTCAGACAAATGTTTATTCAAGATATAAGGATTCATATCGTCTAATTCAGCAAAATAGAGCAGAAATTATTAATAATGCTTATAATGCTCTACTTGCTAGCGGCCTTCCAACACCTGCTCCAGCAGATTTAGAAAACAAGTGTAAGCGTGATATCGGATATTTTATTGATGCAGTTTCTACTGATTTAACTACACTAGGAAACTCATATTCTATTGATTTTATTCGTCAATATTTTATTGAAGATAAAGTTAATGGCAAAATCTTAACCTTTACCCGTAGCAATGGCACTACTCTTTCCAATAGACAGAATAGAGTTTACACTGGCGTTTCAACTACGACAAATGGTAGCGGTGTGGGAGCTACCTTCAATGTAACCAGAAGCTCTACTGGTGCAATTACATCTGTTACTATTAACGCTGCTGGTTATAAGTATGTTGCTGGTAATACAGTAACTATTCCTGGATCTTCTATTGGTGGTGTTAATGTAGTTGATGATGTTGTAGTAACTGTTTCTACAGTAGAGCAGGCATGGATTCAGAATGGTCTTCAAGGTGAAGAGCAAAAATCTATCTTTGCCTACACTGCGGCAATTGCCGAAATGAAGAAGGCAATTACTAACCAACTAACTGTTAAAGATCTTTCTCTAACTGGAGATCCAGCACCTGGCACTCCTCAATCTGGATTAAGCGTATTTGGCACTCCTGGTGTAACTGCTAACAATGATGATAGTCAATCTTGCTCTAATGTCCAAGCAACATTAGATACACTTTCTAATATTATTTTTGCTAGAATTCGTCAAGGTGATTTAGTAACTGGCACTACACAAAATCCAGCATTACCTCCAATTAATTATGGTAGCGCACCAGAATTCCAAGCTAAGTGTAAGCGTGACATCGGATTCATTGTTGATTCTATCGCAGAAGACCTTGCTCTAGGTGGAAACTATAATATTATTACTGCAACCAAGTCATATTTTGATAGCACTGGCAATACTCTATTAAACAATGGACTTGCTGGCGAAATTGCTCAGTCAGTAACTGCATTCCAAGCTGCTAGAGACCTTTGCTTCAAGGCAGTAACAAATCAACTCAATGTAAGAGATTTTGGTATTCCTGTTGGCCCAGCAGAATTAGGCGTTCCTGGTCCAAACATTCCAAATGATAATCCTAATGCCTATCTTGATGTAAGAAACGAAATTAATTCACTATTCAATATTCTTCTCACAAAACTACAAAATGGTTCTTATCAGTATCCTGCTCTGAAATATAATGCTGGGGCAGCATCACTTATTGGTGAGTTGGATATTAGTGTATATGCATATAAGAAGGCAAGAGATCTTGCTATTCTTGCGATGCGTAACTGGAGAACTGGTGATGGCACAGACTCCGATCCATTGTATGTTAAGCGCCCAAATACAACTTTAGATTATCAAATTGATCCTACTATTGATACTACAACTGCTGGAGTTCCTCGTTGTGCAGATGTTGCTTATACCATTGCCACTGAGTTTGATATTCTTCTCGGCGCTCTTCAAAATCTATCTCCACTTCCTCCAAAAACTTTTGGTACAGATGAATATACTGAAAGAACAAAGCCTGAAAGAGACAATAGTATTATTGTAGACACAAGTGCTAACAAGTGTGCTGGTACTAAGGATGCTATCATCGAGAAGATGAGAGTAATTGAAAACATTATTAAGAATGGTGTTGATGCCGAGCCTCTCATTTCTCAACTTGTAAACACAACTTCGTTTGCACAGAGAGCAACTCTATTTAAAGTATCTGGTAGCAATCCACACAATCTAGAAACAGGCACACCAGTAAGACTTGTTGCTGTTCCAAGAAAAGATCCTTCTACTGGTAAACCAGTTGATGTTGATAAGCGTCTCGTAAGATTACCAAAAGGATTTGAAAGCAACAAAAATTATTATGTAATTGCTCCTGGTAAGATTACTGCACCATATGATTATTCTGCTGGTGGAGCAACAGCACAATTTAATAATACTCAGTCATTTATGCTTGCAACTAGCATCGAAAATGCTACTGCTGGTAACTACATTTATTCTTCTGAGACTAGTGGAATTGACCCAGATGTTCAGATTGAAGTTCATCAATATTTGACAAATGTTAATTACGATTTGCACCGCTATACTGCTAAATTAACAAGTTCCAGAGTATTTGAAACTTCAACCAATAACGTATTTGATACTGCATATGCTGGTGTCCAGGTTCAGCAAGTATTCTTCTATCCACTAGAAGAAAATCTAACCAATGGAATCGTTGATGCTGCTGCTCTCGCTACTCTACCTGCAAAAACATCTGGTGGTAGACTAGAAACAAATAGAAACTACTATGTTGGTAGACCAGCAACATATACCAAGAATAATCAATTCTCGATTTATACATCAGTATCTGATGCTATTAATAGACAAAATGCTGTACAATTTAATTTCCCAAGTGGAGAAGAATTCTTTGTACTTGCAAACAGAAAGAGAAGTCCTATTGGTTATGACCCTGTACAGGGTGGTTGGTTTATCAGAACTCTTCTACAAGGTAATGAAATCTACGAAAGATTAACATTGAATGACCCATCTAGAGGTTCTTCATATGTTAACAAACCACCCAGAACTCCAGACTCATTCTTCTACAGAGCAGATGATACTAGAGAAAATGACGATAGAACTTACAAACTACGTTATGTAATTCCTAACTATCGTGATGATGTTAGAGATCCTATCAATGGTTTTGCTATTAAAATTAGAACTGACGAAACTAGAAAACTTTTACCTCAGAGATTACTACTTAAGCCTGTTTCTGCTAACGACCAGAAAGATGCGACATTCTTCCAGAATGGTCCATCACCAAGAGAAAGAATTGGTGTAACTAATGTATTGGGAACTTACGATCCTTATAATCCAGAAATTAGAAAGAGAATTGAAGGCACCAAGACTGAAAGTAATATCTCATTTACAATTCAATCTGCGAAGATTGTTGAAGGTGGATACATGGAAATGGTTGTATTCGACCATGGACTTGATGTAGAATCGCTAAAAGCAAAGAGATTTGTAACTGTAAAAGTTGCACAACCTCAGGGTGGTAATGGAAACTTTGTTCCTGAAAAGAGAATTAGATGGTATGGTGAATACACTGGATCTGCTATTGTCCACTCATGGTATGGAACAGAGCCAGTAGAGGGTGGCACAGAAACTTTCAATTATCTCATTCTAAAGGATTTGGAAGGCGAATTAGATTTTGATGAAAAGACTCAAACATTCTTTATTCAGGAAATTGATGGGGAAGCAAATGTAATTGCTGAACTTATCTCTAGACCAAACTTTGGAAAAGAGGATAAGAAAAATTTCTTATATGCAGTTGAGGCATCTAATGTTTACACAGTAACTCCAGGTGACATCATTACTGACGATGCTGCTAGACAGTATCGTGTTGTGAGTGTTGAAGATGTAGAAGACCTAGCACAAACATATTATATTTACAAAATTGAAACTATTCAAAGAAGAATTCCACGCCAGCAAGATGGTATTTACTACCTAACGTGTATTCGTGGTGATATTTCCCCATATCCAACTGGATCTGGAGTTGGTACCAACTTCAGAAACTTTAAGTTTAGTCAACCAGTATCTAGACTATATCCACTATCATATAAAAATGATGCACTATTATTCCAGTATGATGGTTCTGATTCTCAAGGTGGTAATAAGAATACAACTATCATCGACCCACCAGCATCTGTTTGTGCGGCAGATAACTACATCCATGGTCTAGTAACAATTAATGATGCTAAGAATAGCATCACTAAGGAAGCAGTATTAGATTTCATTCAAGATCCTGGATCTGGTAGATATGAATTCACTACAAATGCAACTAAGATTGAAGCAAGGTCTGGCGCAGCGTCTTCTGGGGCTGAGGAAAGACTAATTCCTATTGCTGGTGATTCTCAATTCCCATTAGAGCAAAGAATCTATGTTGAATTACGTAGACCATCTATTGCTCGTGCAGGTAACCACACGTTTGAATATCTTGGTTTTGGTCCTGGTAACTACTCAACTGGTTTCCCAGCAAGACAAACTGTTATCTTAACTTCTGTACAAGATTACTATGCACAGTCCAAGCGTCAAGATGCTGGTATTGTATTCTATACTGGTATTAACTCTAATGGTGAGCTTTACATCGGTAACCGTAAGATTAATGCTATTACTGGTGAAGAAGAGTTTCTCGATGCTATTATTACAGATGAAGAGACAGAAGAGGATGGAGATTTCGGTAGCCTCGTAACGGTATTTGAAGATCCCGTTACTTTTGAGAATATTATCACTCTCAATGCTCCACCAAATTTAACTAACTTCTTCAACTCTCCAGTTACTATTAATGTTGACCCAGAGTTTGAGGCAATCATGACGCCTCCATCTCTCACTATTGTTTCTAGACCTGGAGATAGACAGGGTGTATTCCCAGGTGATGATGACCCCCAACTTGATACTACAAGAGCTGGTGACGTTGTAATTGATAAGAATAGAGTAAGAGCTGCTATATTCGATATGAATACACGCGGCACCCAGCGTTATTCATTCCGCACTTCAATTACAAACGTAACTCCTAACCAATTCACTGTTGGTGCTAAAGCAAGATTTGATTCTTCACAAACTATTGCCTTTGGTTCATCTGTTCCTCTTTCTGGTGATGTAATACTCAAAGGGGCACAGATTAATTATACTGGTTCTCTTGGTTGGATTTATGCAAATTCTTATGTTGCATATAGACTTGGCGCACCTGCTGGACAAGAATCATCGATTGATATTACAGGCGTACAATTCTATCCAAACCTCAATGTTGTTAAATTAATTTTCCAGATTGGAAAAATTAATTTTAGCACTTCTAATCCTGGAGCTTCTCTCGGAATCACAAGGTCAACGCAAATCAGAATCACTGGCGGCACAGATAGACTTCAGTTTATTAATGGTGTCCACACTGTATACGACAATCCATCTGAAGGATATGAATACTCCGAATCAAACAGTTATGTTTATCTCCTAACGAGAAGAGCGTCTGAAGCTACATTATCTGGCAATCCTCCATATATTTCTTCAACAAATCCAATCATTCAAGGCACTCTTGAAATTGCTCGTGGTGAGTCGCAGTGGAAAGAAGTTGGTGTTATTGGTGCTGAAGCACTTCGCACAGAAACAGAAACATATGGTGATTATAAGTTAGGTATTAACACTCTTGCTAGAGCTCTTTCTACTGATTATGCAACTGGATTTATTGCCCCAACAAGAACTGAGCCAAGAGCAAACCTTGATGTTGTTGGTAACGCCTTTATCAGCGGCAAGAAGCAAACAAACTTCTCTAATCTTAATGGTGGCACTCCATTACCAACAAGACATGCTTTCTTAGTCGGTGGTGATAGTGCGAATCCAGATACCACAGCAACATTTAGAATTGCTACAAATAATGAGGGTAGAGTTGGTATTAATATTGCTGATGGTGCATTGGATAGAGCACTTGTGGTTGCTGGCACTGGTAGAATCACTGGTGATTTCAGATTTGAATCTGATATTGATGTAAATGGTGGAGATATTCGCACTACTTCGGGTGTCTTTACAATTGCCAATCAGACTAGCACTACTAATCTTACTCTTGCTGGATATGCAACAACAGTTAATGTTGGAAATCTCGCAACAACCCAGCAAACTGTAAATATTGGCACTGCGGTAACTGGTGCATCAACTCTCAATATTCATACTAATGCTACTAATTCTATAATTGATATTGGCACGGTTGAAAATAATGATACTGCATATTCATCAAATATTACTTTTGGTGGAGCATTCTTAAACAGACAGTCCAGTTTCTTCAACATTAAAAATTATCAGACTATAGTTGATGGTGTATTAACTATTAATGGTGGTGAAATTAATACCACTTCATTGAATGATGAATTCACTCTATTCCCATCTGGAATTACTAAACTTAATATTGGTTTAAGTGTTGGTACATTAACTCTTGGTGGTGTTGCTGGCACAACTACAATCAGAAATGGATTGAAAGTATTAGGTTCTTCATTCTTTGAATCTGATGTTACTCAAAATGGTGGATTGAAAAACACCAATCTTGGTATTAATAGAAATATCTTTGGCACTATTAGAATTGCAACTCTTACAAGATCTAATGGCGTTGCGACTGTAACCACTGTTTCCCCACATAATATTTCTTCTACTGCTCAAATTGTAAGTAGTGTCGATTCATTTAATACGGTCGGACAAGTAGCAATTACTGTAACTGGACCAAATTCATTTACTTATACTAATCCTGGTATTAATTATCCACAGGCTGCAGCAACTGGTACTGTAATTACAAATATAGGACTTACTCAGTCGGTTGGTAGTCTTGATAATTTGAATATCGATTATTTCTCTGTTGTTCCTAATTTTGATGGCACTGTTAGAATCAATACAGTAGTAAATAATAAATTACTTTCTGATAATTATTGGTTTAGTCAAAACGATGCGGTAGTATTTTTTGATGTTGGTAATCTAACTGGCGTTTCTACTAATGTAACTTATTATGTTGCAAGTAGAGATTCCACAGGATTTACATTAAAAAATAGTTCTGATAATAATATCACTATTGCACTTAGATCTGGCACTACTGATGCAGGTAATGCTAGAATGAGATTATTCTCCACTGTGATTGATACAACTGGTGATGTTCCCTGGGGCAACGATTCTTTCAAGAATAGAATTTTTAATGGAATTCAAACATGGAATCTTCCTATTAGTAATCCAACGGGTATTGGTATTAATCAATTGTATTTAATTGGTGAAGAAATTATTCAGACAGTTAATTTCCCATCCACATTTGTGCCTAATAGCCCACAACCATTCTACGTTGAAGTTATAAGAGCACAAAGAGGAACAGCTGCATCATCTCACCCAGATGGACAGAGAATTTACAGATTAGTTGAGCAACAAAATGCATCGTATATAGATCCAAATCCAATAACGGCCGTTAGCAATGCTATTAATGTTGCTGAATTCTCTGCAAATATCAAAATTAATGATTTGTTTAGACTTAATAAGGTAAGTTTGAATGAAGGTGGCGAATATGTGAGAATTACACAGGTAAATCCTGCAGATGCTCAGAAGTTTGTCATTAATAATGGAGATTTTGGTAATGAATCATTTGAAAAAGATGCATTAAAAGTATTTGAAACAATATCAACTACAGGTAACACACAAATTTCTGGTGACGTTGTAATTGGTTATGATACAACTAAACCATTTAATGATGCTGATAATGACCAGAATCTAGCAGATTCTTATGGATTCCCATCTAGCACTTCTAAACCAGATGTTGATAAGGACGGAAATCCAATTATTGCAACTGGTGGCGGAAACTTAATTGTACATAATTCAATTGAGTTGAGTGGTAATACTTCTACTTCTACACCAGCAAAACAGTATTTCGTAATTACTAATGGATCTCTTCCAAAATTCTATGTCGAATCCGCATCTGGAAATACAAGCATCTATAATGGTGGTAATCTCAAAATCTTTAAAGATTCCTTCTTTGCTTCTGGTAATTTCGATAAAGGAAGAGAAGATGTAGCACAAAATATTGCACTTGAAGTATTGGGTGCTACTGGCAATACTAAAATTGCAGGCACTTTACGTGTTGGCGATGACTTGACAGTTGGTACTTTAACTACTCCCGCATCAACGGAAACTGGACAAAATCCATTTACTACTAGATTCTCTGTTGACGCTCAATTAGGTAGTACAGTAATTGGACGAGAATTAACTTCTGCTGCCACTGGTGCAACACTTACATTACATGGCTCTTATACTAGTACTCCTACTGCTGCTGTTAATTACTTAAGTATTAATAATTTAGGTAATAATAATTCAAAACCATTTAGAATTAGACAGGATGCTTCTATACAAGCTTTCGGACACGAAAACTTCTATAATGCTAATGGTGGCAGAAAAACAGTCTTTATTAGTGCTCAAGGAAACAATCAAGCATCTGCCCAATCTGATACTCAATATCAATTGAGACCAAATATTCAATACTTGATTAGACCTTCATCTACTTTAGTTTTATTACTTCCTCAGGACGCTCTTACTGGAGATACAATTAGAGTTGTTGATGTTGGTGGAGCTCTAAACTTTAGTGTCAATCTAGTTATTAGAGCACCTCTTGGCACATCTCTACAAGGAAGTCCAACTGGTAGTAGTTTGGGTGGGGCATCTAATTATGGAGGTGGTGAATTGGTTGTTAACACTCCAAATGCTGCTTTTGGTCTTATCTATGTCGGGGAAACAGATGCAGCAGGAAATAGTATCGCTGGAGAGCAGCAGGGTTGGTTCTTGATGGAGATTTAATTCTATGGCATTTGCAGATACAATCAAATATAATAGAATACGCTCTATGAAAGGTTTGCCCATTGGCGCTATAATACCGTGGGCATCTGACCAATCTACAATTCCCCCTGGGTGGATTGTGTGTAATGGCGCAACAATTTCAAATACTAGATATCCAATACTTTTTAAAATAATTGGTAACGCATATGGTGGAACTATCGGAAGCACTTATAGGTTACCACCATTGACACAGGGTGGTCCAGGTATTATGGATGCTTTTAGGGGGCACTACAATCATTTGAAAAGCGCAGGAGATGCTCATTCCCCGTCTTCAAATTCTGATACATTTGATTTAGACCCTTTTTGGAATATAATAGGTCGAGGAACAAATGGAGACACTGGTAGTAATTCCCAAACATTTTGGATTTCTACTATTGATTTAGTAGGTCAGGAAAGAAGCACTACAGTGCAATTTCAAGGGATTTATGATGATATAACAGTAGACGACGGTAATTACACATTTACGGCAACTATTGCTGGAGAATCTTTGGGAGTAAATCATCTTCCTGAGCACAGTCATGCAGATCCTAGTACTGATCCTACTTCTTATAATAGGGAAGGTAGTCGTGCTAGTTGGTGTCAAGGCCGCCGCCGAGAACCTGGTGGTGAATGTCTAGTTAACTGTACTACTACTGCTGCTTTTAGAGTCTCTGCAAATCCATCTGTGCAAGTTAGAGTATCAAGGGGTGATGTTCCCGAAGATTTGGATAATAATTTTCAATTTCCTCAAGGACCGTTTCGTGGCACTGGTGGCGGAGGTAGAGTGCAAACCACCAATTTATTTGGAGAGACTAATGCCACAGTTTACTCTGAGGGAGATGGAAGATGTGAAGGAAATATGCAATGTAATGGCACTTTGTTTACTAGTCGTAGTCACGATGAAATAATTGAAGGAGCAGAGCATTTTCACGGATCAAATACTTACAATTTACAGGGTAAATTCAGGGTCACTAGTCCTGGATTGAGAAGAGATATTGCACTAAATACTGTTAGAATTAATAATGCACCAGGACAAAATTTTGGTACTATTAGTGTAGATACTAACACTCCTTCTTTGGAAATGCTGTTTATAATCAGAGCGTATTAATAAAAAAATGAAAAATTATTCGTTCGAAAAAGGAAAGCATGGTGGTGTTACTGGGTCCATTTTCCCATTTTTTACTGATATAAATGGATTGCTTCCTCTTGATCAAGATTATAAAGAATATTGTCCAGCTGGTTTTTTGAAATGTAGGGGTCAAATATTACAAGCAGACCAATTTCCAGCGTTAGCAGAAGTTTTGGGTGTAGGTAATCAGTGCATATATAGAAAAACTGGAGTTACTCTTCAAGAAAGAGATCCTAATGGCACTGGAGGAACTTTTCAGCTTCCTGATTTAGGTAGCAAATACATCACTGCTTCTTCAAATCCAGGTAGTTATCTTAATGATACTGTTACTGGTGAAAATAATTTACCTATTAATAAAGCTGGTATTGGTGTTAGTTTAGAGAGTAGTGGTGATGAAGTAGAATTTGGATTTGATGGTAATTTTGCTGCTCCAGCTGTAGTACTTTCATTTACTGGATTGTGGAGATATTTATCTCCACCAAGTAGATCTGCTGCTACAACTTTGTCTATGGGAAATTTTGTTGCTCATGGACATTTGGGGGAATATACGATTGCTGCTAGAATTAGTCAAAATCGCCAGGCGTTAAGGTCTTGCTCTTGGGGCGGCGGCGGATTTTGTTGGCGAGGTGCTAATAATACTTTCGTGACTGGGGGCGAAAATGCTGGTGTTGAGCATCGTTTTATTTCATATGCAGATGAAGGTGAAGATTCTGACCACGCCCACGCTTTGGGAACTGCAGTAGTTAATTGGTCTGGTCCAAATAGTACAATACCAGCAGTTACACTACCTGCTTCTGGTATCACAACCACAGTAAAAATGAGAACAAGAAGTTTATTTAAAATGGATGATATTGCTCCAAAATTTATTATCACAGAATATCTAATTAAATTCTAAAAAAATGGCAATTGTAATTCAAAGTTTAACACCAACAAATCCCACTACCGCCGCTGGCAACGGTGTAACTTTTAATGTTAGTGCTTCTGATAGTTTGGGAGCTACTTTAACTTATGAATGGCAATTTTCTACGGATGGGATAACTTATAGCTCATCTGGTCTTAGTGATAATACTAGTTCTTCGTATGATACTGGATCATTAACAATAAATCAAAGTGGAATATACTATCGTGTTGTTGTAAGTAATGGCACGGATACGATTAACAGCAATGAGTATCCTACTATTGGAAATAGAATTGTCACAGTTTATCAAGATCCATCCATAGTCATTGCTATTGATCCTACTGTAGATTTTCTTCCTACTTCTCAAACGAAAAGTGTAGGTGAAACATTAGTTCTTACAATGTCTGCAACTTTATCTAATGCTGACATATCCAATACTACGTTAGTTAATAATTTAGCTTTTCAATGGCAATATAGTATAGATAGTGGTAGTACTTGGAATACTATTACTGCTGGTGGAGATGTATCGATATCAAATACGAATGCTCCAATTTCTGCGAGTCCTTCGTCGTATATGAAGTATTCGACGCTTACTATTCAAAATCTTACATTTTCTGATAATTTAAAGATTTTTAGGGTAAGAGTTTCATATACAGGGGCAATTAATACTCCAGTCAATTCACCAGAATCACTATTGTATATTGATCCAGTAATTAATATCTACCGTCAACCAGGAGTAGATGCTAATGATACTGATATCACAAATTGTTATAAAACAAGTATAAGTAATAGTGGTAATGTTAGAGTTTCTGTTGGTGCTCTTACCACTGCAGGTACACCTTTAACTTTTGATTGGCAAATAAATTTCGGTGATGGATCGTGGACTTCGATATCACAATTACTTAGTTTTTACACTTTTAGATTGAAGTCTGGAACTACATCTAATAGTGATGTTTTAGAGATAGAAAGATTAATTTATTATGACAATCCAGGATTTAGATGTGTTATTTCTGGTAGCGTTGGTGAAGCAACTGTCACAAGTGACCCTCATTACATTTACATGACAGATGTGCAAGTGCCAGCAGTGGTTAATACCACTACTTATAATATTAATGAAGATAGATATGGAAATATAGTAGATAGAAATATATACGAAAACGATCCAATACAAAATTTAATTATAAGTGCTGATATTGATATTGAAAGAAATACTGGTTTAAATGGCAATAAAACTTTCACTTGGCAAAGAAAAAATCCTGGATCTTCTACTTGGGGTGATGTTACAGATACAGCTCCAGTAGTAGTGACAACATCTAATTCTGGTGGTAATTATACACAATTTCCAACAAATACTCCATCTTTTGAAACAATATATTTGATAACACCACCACTGCGTAATAATATAGATAATGGTGCAAAATATAGAGTAAAAATAGAGTCTTCGGCAATTTTTACTCTAAATGGTAATACTAAAACCATTACTCCATATTATTCTAGTGAAATTACCATTAATGTATATCGAACAGTTTATATTACAAATCAACCAGCTACCAGCGAACAATATCCAAATGGTGCATCTGCATTTTCTATATCTGTTATTCCTTCTAGCGGATCTTCTTCTGATATATCTTATCGTTGGCAGTATAATAGAACTAACTCAGCGAGTGGTTGGACAAATGTTCCTAATTCTTCGCCTTACAATGGTGTAACGTCAGATATATTGATAATTAATCCAGTGCCAACAACACTTACATTTAGATGGTTTAGATGTGTAGTAAGTATTGCGGGACAATTATCTTCTGTCACATCTAGTCCAGCACAACTTAAATTACTTAGGGATTCTTTCACATCTGTTTCTTCATTGAATGATGTTGTTGCAAGAGAGTTTACGAATCATACTTTTAGTATAAACGCTACTACTTCTTCTGCTCAACCAATTTCGTACCAATGGCAAAAAAGCACAAATTACAACACAGTAACTTCTGTTGGTACCTGGAATAATATCACAGGTCAAACATCAAGCAGTTTAACCTTACTTAGTCTTAGTCAATCTGATGATGCATATTATCGTGTTAGAATGACTAGTTTTGGTGGCGTTGTATTGAATAGTAATGTCGCCAAATTAACAGTACAAGAAGTTAGTATTGATATATTGAAAAATATTGCTTCGAGTATTCAGATTCTAGAGGGACAAAGCGCAGCATATACATTTGTATGTGAGGGAGCATCTTCTATTAATACAGAAGTTAATTATCAGTGGCAGATTAAAAGAGTTGGAGATTCTGACTTTGGTAATATTGGTGCTGGATTTAACAATACTTCGGATAACACTTCAACTTATATTCTTAGAGCTCTAGACACTATTACTGATAATGGTGCTAAGATTAGATGTAAATTGAGTGCAGAAGATGTTCCAAACGACGTATATACGACAGAATGTACCGTTACCGTAATTAGAAGATTTAGTTATTACGCAGATTCAGCAACTAAAATAGTTACGATTGGAAGTAATCTAACATTAGATTTGAGTCCTGTATTTACTGGTGGTACTCCATCATATATGTGGCAAGAAAATGGAGTTGATATGAATGAAACTTCAGATGTATTGGTAATACCAAATATTACATCTGCATATAATGGTAGAGTTTATAGGTGTAGAGTTACTTTAGCTGGTTGCACTCAACATCGTTATTCTAGAAATAATACAATCACTACTGTCAATGTAACGCCTCCATCTGAATTTACGGTTAGTATTACAATTAATACAG
>Ga0222712_10000308_pt1 | contig 67866 bp, 85 predicted proteins | sample C33_657DmetaG_FD_165043 | JGI IMG/M metagenome (GOLD analysis project Ga0222712, IMG submission 165043) | Estuarine water microbial communities from San Francisco Bay, California, United States - C33_657D | ecosystem: Environmental > Aquatic > Marine > Unclassified | place: USA: California... | reverse complement strand
AATCAAAGCAGTACAAGAGATAGACAAACGTTTAAGAGACGTGGAAGACAAGTTGGCAGAGTAAAAGAAGTTTCATACATTACAACATTATGCGAAGAGTTTTGATTGGTACACCATCTTACGATGGACGAATAGATGTTTGGTTCGCCAACTCCCTAATAGCCACTGTAAAAGAAGCCGAAAAGAAAGGCATCTTTGTACATGCTATATACACTAGTTACGATTCGTTAATTCAACGAGCACGTAACTCCCTAGTTAAACTAGCCCTAGACGGTAAATACGATGACATATTCTTTATCGACTCAGATACAGAATGGGAACCAGAATGGTTCTTTCGTCTATTGGAACGTCCCGAACCTGTAGTAGGAGGAGCACTTATTAAGAAAACAGACAAAGAAGGCTACACAGTCAAACTCCTAGATAAACAACTTAAATTTTCTGAGGACAAGAAGCTCATCCAAGCAGACGGAGTTGGTACTGGATTCCTTAAAGTATCCAGATTCGCTCTAGAGAAACTTTGGCTAGCATCAGATCCGTATACTAGTGAAGGAGAAGAACATAGAATGGTGTTTGACATCAAGGTCGAGAACGGAGACCTAATCAGTGAGGACTATGTTTTGTGTAACAAATGGCAGAAACTAGGATACAAGGTATGGTTAGATCCTACCATTACCTGTAATCATATCGGTATCAAAAAGTTTAAAGGAGATTTAAATAAGTTTTTAGATAAACAGGAATATGTTCGATAAACCCAAAGGCGGAACCGAGCTAATGCATGATGAGCTCATGGCAAGACTTCCTGAAAATTACAAGGAAGTTTTCTCTATTTTTAATTATCTTCCTTACGCCGATTTTACAAAAAAGACCATTTACTGGAATCAGCTATCGTACGATCAGAATGCGATCGAACCGCTCAAAGATCCCGAAGTAATCAACAAGATCGATCACTTTGTCTTTGTAAGTCACTGGCAGGCAGAGATGTTTAGGAAGATGTTTAACATCCCGGGGTATAAAACCAGCGTAATTAAAAACGCACACACCGGAGTAGGTAAAAGACACGTTTCGGCCCGGGATACAGTCCGGCTGTGTTACACTTCTACTCCCTGGCGAGGGTTAGACGTACTGCTAAGAGCATGGGAGATCCTGCAACCTAAAAACTGCGAACTTCATATCTTTTCTAGCACTCAGATCTACGGTAAGGACTTTGCAGCAACGGCCGAAGACGGATATAAGCATCTATATGATAAATGCCAGGAGCTAGAAGGAGTTGTATACAGAGGCTCCATTCCAAACCAGGAGCTAAAAGCCGAACTTCCTACCTTCGATATCCTTGCCTACCCCAATACCTTTGAAGAAACTTCCTGTATTGCAGTGATTGAAGCACTAGCTACCGGCCTAAGGGTAGTAACCTCTAATCTAGGAGCATTACCAGAGACAACCGAAGGATGGGCTAGGATGTATACGTATAAGGTTGACGGAGAGACTCATGCACAGCATTTCTCTAAAGTTCTAGAACAGGAGATACTCTCTATTCGGCAAGGAAAACTCAATAATCACTTGCAGGAACAGATGCAGATCTATACCAACCGCTGGAGCTGGAATGAAAGAATTAACGAATGGATTAATTTGCTAGATGAACTTCAATAATATTAAAAAGCTAGTAGAGTATTCCAGCCCTAAAAGATGCCTGGATATTGGAGCTCACGTAGGGGAGTTTAGTGCCGATCTAAAAACGATAACACCCCAGTGCGAGATCATCGCTATTGAAGCTAACCCAAATTGCGAACCCTATCTTAATAAGAAAGGTTTGAGGTACGAGATGATTGGACTGGGTGCCGGACAAGGAACATTCAACCTTTTTATTGAAGCTGAAAACCCAATCGGTACTGGTGCTTCTTTCTACCGGGAAAACACCCAATGGTATGAAGGAGAAAAAGCAAAAACAATTGAAGTAGCAGTTGATTCTTTAGACAATCGTTCGTATTTTAAAGATGAAATCATCGATTTAGTAAAGATTGACGTTCAAGGAGCCGAGCTAGACATCCTGAACGGAGGTAGAGAAACCATCATGAGATCAAATTACGTGATTATGGAAGTTTCACTCCTTCAGTACAACATCGGTGCACCTTTGATGGATGCAATCGTTGCTAAAATGAAAGAATATTCCTTCCATATTGAAGATATACTGGAATATCAAAAACTTCAGGACGGAACTGTGTTCCAACTTGATGTGTTATTCAAGAACAAATATATTTATTAGAAATTAAATATCCTTAACCATGCCAGAACTAGGAATTCAAGAAACCCACACACCAGAGGAAGTAGCACAATCTATCTCTGCTGCTTTTGATTCAGTACACTTCATCAATACTATCCTTGACGAGACTGCAATGACAGAAGCCACTCAGGAAGATAAAGAAGCTACTGTTGAGCGTAATGTAGGTCACCTCAAGATCATGCTTGCAAAAGAATGGTTTACTGACGGCTGCACCGAAGCACAGCTCACCGACCTAAACGCAGCCGTAGCTGCAGGGGAGGAGTATATCGCCTAAGATATACTTCCTCTCTTTTAAAAGTTTTGTTTAAATACCGTTATGATAAAAAAAGTCTTTTATAATAGCTCTATGCCTAGAGCCGGATCTACTTTGATCCAAAATATCTTAGGACAAAATCCCGATCTATATACAACACCTACTTCAGGTGTTTTTGAGATGCTAGCAGCATCACGTACCATCTTCTCTGACGGTTTAGAGTTTAAAGCACAGGATGAGCAGCAGATGCTCACCGGCTTTAAAGGTTACCTCAAAGGAGCGCTATACGGATTTTATGAAGATCTGACCGACAAGCCTTACGTCGTTGATAAATGCAGAGGCTGGAATGCGGAATGGGAGTTTGTAAATGCTTTCGATCCTAATCCTAAGATGATCTGTATGATTAGAGACATTCGTGCGGTTTATGCCTCGCTAGAAAAGAAGTACAGAAAGCATCCATTAATCGATCATCACATCGCTAACTGGGGTAACCTAACAGGTACTACCACAGACAAGAGAATTGAGGTATGGTCAGCCAATCCTCCTATCGGACCTTCGATGGACCGGATCTATCAGGTACTGGTACAGGGTCTACACAAGAATATCTTGTTTGTCAAGTTTGAGGACTTAGCCTCAAATCCGAACGAACAGATGGAGCGTATCTATGAATACCTTGAATTACCATACTACCAACATGATTTTAAAAACATCAAACAAATCACTCACGAGGATGATAAGTGGTACGGTATTTTTGGAGACCATATTATCCGTCAAGAACTTAAACCAGTACGAAACGATTTTGTTGACGTGTTAGGTCCTAACGCGGTTAAGTTGATCGAAAACCATTACGCTTGGTTCTTTAACGATTTTGGTTATGAGCTATGAGAGTAGGATATCAAACCCAAGTAGACAAACAATATAAGTCTATCCAAGCCGATGGACTCCAAGCATCACCAGTTTTAATATCAGTTGCGCAAAAAAAAGATAACATGGAAAAATATATAGTATGGCATATTGAAGGAGGTTTAGGCAAAAACGTAGCCGCTACAGCACTTCTACCTTCACTGGCTAAAACATACCCAGATAGAAAGATCGTAGTTGTGGCCTCGTACCCGGAAGTGTTTCTAAATCACCCGGATGTTTACCGTGTTTACAGAGTAGGTACGACTGCTTACTTCTACGAGGATTACATCCTGGGAAAAGACACACTCGTATTCAGACACGAGCCCTACTTCCAGACCGGACACATTCTTAAGCAGAAGCATCTGGTTGAGAACTGGGCCGAGTTGCTGGGGGTAGAATACAAGAAGCAGCTACCGCAAGTCCATATGAATATGGTACAGAAGAACTTCCAGTTTAGCTGGAAGAGAGATAAGCCGGTAATGCTGCTGCAGACTAACGGAGGTCTATTCTCCGGCCAGCAAATGGGCTATGCCTGGACCCGGGACATGCCTATTGAACTAGCAGCCTGGATTGCTGAAAAGTTTGTAAAAGACTACCACATCATTCAGTTAACCCGGGAAGGAACCCCGGTTCTAGAAGGAGTAGAGGTTGTAAACTTTGCTATGACTAACATGGAGATGTTTGCTCTAGTGCAGGCTTCAGAAAAGCGAGTATTAATCGATTCTAGCATCCAGCACGTAGCTGCAGGTCTTAACAAACCTTCAACGGTATTATGGGTCGGAACTGCACCTGAGAATTTCGGGTACGATATGCATACCAATGTTAAGTCCTTACCTCCTAAAGGTACTACTAAGCTCATTGACGCTTACCTGTTTGATGCTTCATTTGAAGGAGTACCTCACGAATGTCCGTATAACGATATTCAAGAGATGTTTGATCTTCAAAAGCTAGAGCAGGCTCTAAAAAAGAAGTAAGGTGGTGCTCGCCTGCTATTTATAAAGAAATAGTATGAGTTTACACCACAATCCTAGACTTAACACAGCCGGGCTTATTGTAGCACTAGATGCTGCGGATATAAAGTTGCATAAAATCAATTTTCTTAGTATATTAGCATTGTAATTACACTAACAATTAAAACGTTTTAACAATGGCAGTAACAGCTACAGTTGAGAAGTTCGGAATGACCTTTTCCGAAGCTTACCACAAGGTAACTCGCCTCACATACGAGTCTACCGACCAAAAGACCTATGTATACGCTGCACCCGCAGAACCCTCAGTAGATGCTGATGGCAATCCCGTTCCTCCGATGCCTACCCCTCCGACCGAGGCTTGGGTTAAGAAGAACTTCTGCCACTACGAAGTAGCTACCTACGCATCTGAGGAAACTCGTGAGGCGCACGCTGAACCTATCTACCGCACGCACTTTAGCTTTGAGCCCGTGCTCGATGCTGAATCTGCGGACATCATCGTACAAGCCTACGACCACCTCAAGGCTCAGGCTGGCTACGAAGACGCTGTAGACTGCTAATCGATTAATAATTAACTTAAATAAAATCAAATATGGCACAGATTTCTGAAGATCAATTGAATAAAGCCCGCGAAATTCGCGCGAAGCAACAGCAAATCCAAATGGAGCTAGGAGCTCTTTACGTAAGCGAGAAAGACATCGCCACACGTCAAGATACTCTCGTAGCCGAACTCCGCAAGAGCGGTGAAGAGATTCAGTCTTTGATGGCTGAGCTTGCTGAAGTTCACGGACATGGAACTCTGAATCTTGAGACTGGTGAGTTCACAGTACAAGATGAAGACTCTAAAGAATCTCCTTTGCGGGTTGTAAAACCTGAGTAGTAATCATGACGAAGCTGATAAGAAAAATAAGTATCGGCAGAGATTATAAAAACGATGCAATGCACTACTCCATAGGCCAAGATGTCTATGGGGGGCATTGTATCTGTAGTATAATAGAAGAAGATAATAAATTCACTATATACATACAAAAAAACGAAGAAGTTATACCTTGGAAAGATTTCAACAAAAACATGGGTATAGCTGTTGAGTATAATCTTGAGTACTGATATGAGATCAATATTCAACTTTGTTGTTAGGCCAAAAGATTCTAGAAACGCAAATAAAAAAAACGTTGATGGGACTGAACTAATATTAAACACTGACTTGCAAGACCACAAATACGTTAGTAGAGTTGGTGTTGTCGTTGGTGTTCCAAGTATTGGTTGTTTTGGCATAGAACCAGGTGAAGAAATAATTGTTCATCATAATGTCTTTAGAAGATTTTATGACATACGAGGTGTTGAAAAAAATAGTAGTGCATACTTTGCTGATGACGTTTTTATCGTTAGTCCAGATCAAGTATTTATGCATAGACAGCCGGGTGGAAAGTGGTATCCTGTTGATGGCTACTGTTTTGTAAAGCCAGTTGAGTCTGACGATATTTGGTCAGAAGAAAAGGAAAAACAATTGATTGGTGTTTTAAAACATCTAGATTCTAAACTTGAATTACTAGGTTTTAATAATGACGATTTAGTTGGCTTTTGCCCAAGGAGTGAATATGAATTCATAATAGACGGCGAGAGAATGTATAGAGTAGATTCAGACTCAATAGCTATAAACTATGGATATTCAGGAAACGAAAAAGAGTATAATCCAAGCTGGGCATAAGGCTGTAGAAGAACTCATAAAGGTTGCGCAAGAAAAAATCATCACAAATACAGAAGACGATGTGTCTGCTGATAGATTAAAAAATGCTGCTGCGACTAAGAAACTAGCTATATTTGACGCTTTTGAAATCCTATCAAGGATTCAAGAAGAGCAAGCTAGATTAGAAGACAGACCAGTAGAAAGAGAAGATAAGCAAGCGTTTAAGGGATTCGCTGAGCGTAGATCAAAATAATGTACGAACAAACTTTATATAGAGTAGTAGAACCTTTACGCATAAACACCGTAAAGAGACTAAACAAATCTAAGAGTTGGAAGTACGGCTATGACAAAGAGCACGATATTGTTGTCATAAGCAAAACCGGCGAAATAGGCGATATATATGAAATTCAAAATCTCAAGATCGCTTTACCAAAGACGCCGCAGAGTGTGCATGAGTTTGAATCAGGGCGTTGGGAAGTACAAGAGTATCCTAGACAGTTGCGGTCAATAAAGACTATATTTGATTGGCGGGACACGGATGATTCTTTTAAGGTTAAATGGGAACAGTACATAGACGAAGAGTTCAATAGAAGGGAAAACGGTTTCTGGTTTAAGAATAACGGCACAAAGACATATATAACAGGTACACACTATATGTACTTACAGTGGTCTAAGATTGATGTTGGTAATCCAGACTTTAGAGAGGCAAACAGACTTTTTTTTATTTTCTGGGAAGCTGTAAAAGCAGATAGTAGATGCTACGGAATGTGCTATCTAAAGAACAGACGTAGTGGTTTTTCATTTATGGCTAGCGGTGAGGTTGTTAATCAAGCAACTATAACATCGGATGCTAGATTTGGAATACTGTCTAAGACTGGTAACGATGCCAAAAAAATGTTCACAGACAAGGTTGTGCCTATATCTGTAAACTATCCTTTCTTTTTCAAGCCAATTCAAGATGGTATGGATAGACCTAAAACAGAATTAGCTTTTAGGGTTCCTGCGTCTAAACTAACCAGAAAGAGAATATCATCTGGTGATCAGAGAGAAGAACTAGAAGGTCTTGACACAACAATAGACTGGAAAAACACAGGTGATAACTCGTACGACGGTGAAAAGCTAAAACTACTTATTCACGACGAGAGTGGAAAATGGGAAAGACCTGACAATATTCTAAATAACTGGCGCGTAACTAAAACGTGTTTACGTCTTGGTAGTAGGATAGTTGGAAAGTGCATGATGGGTTCAACATCAAATTCTTTGGAAAAAGGAGGAGATAACTTTAAAAACCTATACTACGATTCAGACGTAACTCAGAGAAACAGAAACGGACAGACAAGGTCTGGACTTTATAGTTTGTTTATTCCAATGGAATGGAACTATGAGGGTTTTATAGATAAGTATGGTAATCCTGTTTTTGACACTCCAGAAGTAGCTGTAGAAGGTCCAGATGGACAATTAATATATGAAGGAGTAATACAGCACTGGGAAAACGAAGTAGACGGATTAAAGCATAGTCAAGATGCACTAAACGAATTTTACCGTCAGTTTCCAAGAACGGAGGAGCACGCGTTTAGGGATGAAATGAAAAATAGTCTATTTAATCTTGTTAAGATTTACGATCAAATAGACTACAACGAAGGACTTAGAAATTCTGGAGTCATAAGTGTTGGCAACTTCCAGTGGCGCAACGGAATACAAGATACTGAGGTTGTGTTTCATCCTGATCCTAATGGAAGATTTAAAATATCGTGGTTTCCACCTAAAAATCTTCAAAATAGTGTGATTGTAAAGAATGGGATGAAGTATCCTGGCAATGAACACTTAGGTGCATTTGGTTGTGACTCATATGATATATCTGGAACTGTTGACGGTAGAGGTTCAAAAGGAGCATTACACGGTTTAACGAAGTTCTCGATGGAAGATGTTCCACCATCAACGTTTTTTCTTGAATATATAGCTAGACCTCAAACTGCTGAAATATTCTTTGAGGATGTGTTGATGGCTATAGTTTTTTATGGTATGCCAATATTAGCAGAGAACGCTAAACCTAGATTACTGTACTACATAAGAAGAAGAGGTTATAGGGGTTTTTCAATGAATAGACCAGATAGAAGAAGTAATCAACTATCTGTTACAGAAAGAGAAATAGGTGGCATACCTAACTCTAGTGAAGATATGAAGCAGGCACACGCTGCCGCTATAGAGATGTATATAGAAAATTATGTCGGGTATAATCCAGATACCGATACACACGGTACGATGTACTTTAACACTACGCTCAACGACTGGGCTAAGTTTGACATAAATAAAAGAACAAAGCATGACGCTTCTATTAGTTCTGGTTTGGCTATAATGGCATGCAATAGGCATCTTTACGCGCCAACGAAGACAATAGAAAGAGATGTTGTAAGTTTAGGTCTAGCAAGATTTAAAAATTCAGGGTTTTCATCCGAAATAATAAAATAAAAAATGGCTGAATCAGTTGTAAAAAGTTACTTTCCTAGTCAAATAGCTAGCGATAGAGAAAAAGCCAGTTACGAGTATGGCTTAAACGTAGCTAAAGCTATAGAGCAAGAGTGGTTTAAAGTGGATTCTGGTGTAAACAGATTCTACAACAACCAAAATGCATTTCACAGCCTTAGACTTTACGCTAGAGGAGAGCAACCTATCCAAAAGTATAAAGACGAATTGGCTATCAATGGTGATTTGTCTTACTTGAATCTAGACTGGAAACCAGTTCCCATTATTCCTAAGTTTGTTGACATCGTAGTTAACGGAATAGCTGAAAGAACTTTTGAAATCAAAGCTTTTTCTCAAGACCCGTACGGCGTTTCTAAGAGAACAGCATATATGGAGTCTATTCTCAGAGACATGCAGACTAGGGAACTATCTGAGTTTGCACAAGAAGCATTTGGAGTAAACCTATTTGAGAACAATAAAGACGAACTTCCAGAAACCAAAGAAGAACTAGAAGTTCATATGCAGCTTAATTACAAGCAAGCAATAGAAATAGCTGCTGAACAAGCTATAAACACGATATTTGAAGGTAGTAAGTATGAGAACATAAAGAAAAGAATATACTACGACCTTACGGTCCTTGGCATTGGTGTTTCTAAAGACGTGTTTACTAAGAGTGAAGGAATCAAAGTTGAGTATGTAGATCCTGCAAACTTTATTTATTCATACACTGAGTCTCCATACTTTGAAGATATCTACTACGCTGGAGAAATAAAGTCTATACCCATCAACGAGCTTAAAAAGCAGTTTCCAGAACTTACTGATGATGACCTAAAAGAAATTATTGCTCAGGGTATACAAAACAACAGAGTTAGAAGTAGCGGCGTTAGCGGTCATAATGAGATCGACGCTAACACTGTTCAGATAATGTACTTCAACTTCAAGACTTACGCGAACGAAGTTTACAAGGTAAAAGAAACAGCTACTGGAGCAAGTAAGATTATAATTAAAGACGACGCATTTAATCCTCCTGCAGATATTGCTGAGCAGTTCTCTAAACTGTCAAGATCTCTTGAGGTTCTTTACGAAGGTGTTTTTGTTGTTGGTACAGAAAAACTCCTTAAATGGGAGATGGCCAAGAACGTGCTTAGACCAAAGAGCGATTACACGAAAGTCAAACTCAATTACAGCATCGTAGCTCCTAGAATGTATAAGGGTCGTATAGAGTCTCTAGTTTCGCGTATAACTGGATTCGCTGACATGATTCAATTGACACACCTTAAACTGCAACAGGTACTGTCTAGACTTGTTCCAGATGGCATCTATCTTGATGTTGATGGACTTGCTGAAATCGATCTTGGAAACGGAACCAACTACAACCCGCAGGAAGCGCTTAATATGTTCTTCCAAACCGGTAGTATCGTAGGTCGTTCATTTACGTCAGATGGCGATATGAACCCAGGTAAAGTTCCGATTCAAGAAATAACATCTGGATCTGGCGGAAATAAGATTCCTCAACTCATTAGTACGTATAATTATTACTTACAAATGATAAGAGACGTCACTGGCCTCAACGAAGCAAGAGATGGTTCTACTCCAGATGCTAAAGCTTTAGTTGGTGTTCAGAAGTTAGCTGCTGCAAATTCAAACACCGCAACCAGACATATTCTACAAGCTGGATTATTTATCACTTCTGACCTTGCCGAGAAAATAGCATTGAGAATATCAGACGTACTTGAGTACTCTCCTACTAGGGAAGCTTTTGTTCAGGCTATAGGTGCTCACAATGTAGCTACGATGGATGAGATTTCTAATCTACATTTGCATGACTTTGGTATCTTTATAGATATAATGCCAGACGCAGAAGAGAAACAAATGCTTGAGAATAACATTCAAGTTGCGCTAGCACAGCAGACTATAGACCTTGAAGATGCTATTGACATCAGAGAGGTTAAAAATATTAAGCTTGCTAACCAACTGTTGAAGATTAGAAGAAAGCGTAAACTTCAGCGCGATCAAATGATTACTCAGCAGAATATTCAAGCTCAAGCACAGGCCAATGCGCAAACACAACAAGCCGTAGCTATTGCAGAGTCTCAGAAGATACAAGTTGAAACTGGAAGTAAAATCCAACTTGAACAAATGAAGTCATCGCTTGCTTCTAAGAGATTAATGGAAGAAAAGCAGGCTAAGAAAGAGTTAATGCAATTTGAGTTTGAATTAAATATGAAACTCAAGCAAATGGAAGCTGGAGTTTATAAAGAAAAGGAGTCTTTTAAAGAAGATAGAAAAGACGACAGAGCGAAAATGCAAGCTTCACAACAGAGCCAGTTGATAGAGCAAAGAATGACTGGTGGTGAGGCTAAAGATTTTGAATCAGCTGGTAATGACATAATTAGCGGTGATTTCAAATTAGGTTCATTTGAACCCAAGTGATATAATAATTATACAATTTTTTAATATTTTATTTTATGAACGAAGAAATTCAAAGAGATGATGCCAAATCCGATGATGGCGTTATACGCGTATTTATCCCATCAAACAAACAAGCAGATGAAATCAAAGACGAAACCTTGCGGGTGCAGCCCGATGAAGATGTGCAGCAAGCACAGCCCAGCGAAGATGGGAACGAAGAGCCCGGCGAAGATGTACAACACCAAGAGCAGCCCGGCGAAGAAAGTAGGAATGAGGAACAAGGCCTGCTAGAAGAGGTAATCGATCTCCCTGCACAAGAGGAAGCTCAACCCGAGGAGTATCAATTATCTAAAGAGACTCAAGAAGAGCAAAAGCCAGAAAATAAAATTGAGTTACCAGAGAACATTGAAAAACTGGTAAACTTCATAAATGAAACTGGTGGAACTATTGAGGACTATGTACTACTGAATCGCGATGTTGATTCACTTAACGAGTCCCAACTTATAAAAGAATACTATAAGCAAACAAAACCTCATCTTAACGACGAGGAAATTCAGTTTCTTATAGAGGATCGATTCAGCTACGATGAAACACTCGATGATGAAATCGACATTAAAAGAAAGAAGTTAGCTTTCAAAGAAGAAGCTAGCTCGGCGAAGAAGCATCTTTCTAATATGAAAGATCGCTACTACGCTGAATTGAAGGCCGGTTCTAGATTAACTCAGGACCAACAAAAGGCAGTCGATTTCTTTAACCGTTATAACAAAGAGCAAGAGAGTGTAGCTAAGATTTCTGAACAACAGAAAAATGTATTTCTCAAGAAGACTGATGAGGTCTTCTCTAACGATTTCAAAGGTTTTGAATATGGCGTTGGCGATAAGAAATACAGATTCAATGTAAAGAATCCGAACGAAATCAAGAACTCCCAGAGCGACATTAATAACTTCGTTAGAAAGTTTCTAAATAAAGAGAACGTTATTGAAGATGCTAAGGGATACCACAAGGCTTTGTTCACCGCTATGAACGCTGACGCTATAGCTAATCACTTCTATGAGCAAGGAAAAGCTGATGCAATCAAAGAAAGCATCGCTAAGTCCAAGAACGTGGACATGCAGCCAAGAAGCCAACACGAGGGAGTATCTCAAGTTGGAGGAGTGCAAGTCCGTGCTGTCTCAGGTGATAGCAGCTCTAGGCTTCGAGTTAAGTTCAATAAATAATAATAAACTCTAAAACATATTACTATGAGTTTTGTAAATGGTGGAGCATACCCTGCTGGGCTTACTCCTTCTCCCACTAAAACCCTTTTCGATAAGAACTACCTTTCGATTGGAGACAATGATTTCAACTTCACGAAGCAATTCCTTCCTGAAGTATACGAAAAAGAAGTAGAGCGTTACGGTAACCGTACGGTTTCTGCTTTCTTGCGTATGGTTGGTGCTGAAATGCCTATGGCCTCTGACGAGGTTGTATGGACTGAGCAGGGCCGTCTTCACGTAGCATACGACGACGCTGTCATTGCTACCGTTAACGACAACACCGACAACACGATCACTATTGCTAACCACGCTATCCGTGCTAACCAAACGATCGTTGTTGCAAAAGGTTACGATACCGTTCGTGCTTTTGTTAAGAGTGTTACCACCAACTCTATTGAGGCTTTCCCGTACGATGCTGCCACTTGGCCTGCTTCTTTCGTAGCCGCTGGCACGAATCCCGATTTGAAGGTTTTCGTATTCGGTTCTGAATTCGGTAAAGGTTCTGCTGGTATGCAGGGTTCTATTGACTCTGGTTTCCAGAAGTTCAGCAATAGCCCCATCATCATCAAGGACAAGTACAGCATCAACGGTTCTGACACTGCTCAGATCGGTTGGGTTGAGGTTACGTCTGAGCTTGGTACTTCTGGCTACCTGTGGTACCTGAAGTCAGAGCACGAGACTCGCCTTCGTTTCGAGGACTACCTTGAGATGACGATGGTTGAAGCTGAAAAAGCTGCCGTTTCTATCACTGACGCTTCTTCTGCTACGGTTCGTGGTACGGAAGGTCTTTTCGCTGCCATTGAGTCTCGCGGTCTGGTATTCAACGACCACGACTTCAACAACTCAACTGGTCTTAACGGTCTTGCTGAGTTCGACCTTATCCTTAAGGAGCTTGACAAGCAAGGTGCTATCGAAGAGAACATGCTGTTCCTGAACAGAGGTACTTCTTTGGCTATCGACAACATGCTTGCTCGCGCTAACAGCTACGGTACTGGTGGTACTTCTTACGGAGTATTCAACAACTCAGCTGATATGGCTTTGAACCTTGGTTTCTCTGGTTTCCGTCGTGGTTCTTACGACTTCTACAAAACCGACTGGAAATACTTGAACGATGCTGCTACTCGCGGTCTTACCGCTGACATCGACGGCGTACTCGTTCCTGCTGGTGTTTCTACGGTTTACGACCAAACCCTTGGTAAGAACATCCAACGTCCGTTCTTGCACGTTCGCTACCGCGCTTCTGAAGCCGACGACCGTCGCATGAAGTCTTGGATCACTGGTTCTGTTGGTGGTAACTACACCAGCGACATCGACGAGATGAACGTTCACATGCTTTCTGAGCGCTGCTTGTGCGTTCAGGGTGCCAACAACTTCATCCTGTTCAAGCAAACCGCTGCCTAATAGCAGTTTAGTTTAGGGGGCACCCCGGTGTATGGCCGGGGTCGCTTCCCTTCTAAAAATTCTTATATTTTATAAAATCATGACAAAAGAGAAAAAGGTGTCCAGTAGCCTCGAAAAAGACTGGGAAATTAAAGACAGAGTATACTTTCTTATTTCTAGAAAAAAGCCGATCATTATGACTGTTCCGGCTAGACACACTGAAAAAAGACCATTGCTTTGGTTTGATAACGATTTAGGTTACGAAAGAGAACTTCGTTATGCTACAAACCAAGCTTCTCCTTTCGTTGACGAACAAGAAGGTCCAGTTACACTTGAGCACATTGTTTTCAGAGATGGAACATTGTTTGTGCCTAGAAATAAGCAAGCACTCCAAAAATTACTTTCACTCTACCACCCCCTTAGAAACGGTGTGTACCAAGAGTTTGATGCAGTACAAGAAGCTGTTGATGAACTTGATGTGATTGAATTGGAAATTGAAGCACTCAACGCCGCTAACAACATGGAGGTTGACGTTGCTGAAGCAATCCTACGCGTAGAACTAGGCTCTAGAGTTGCTACGATGACATCTAAGGAGATTAAGCGCGATCTGTTGATCTACGCGCGTAGAAATCCAAAGACGTTCTTAGATCTTGCAAAAGACGAAAATGTTCAAATAAGAAATTTCGGAATTAAAGCTGTTGAAAATGGTATCATTAAGCTTGATGACGATCAGAGAACATTTAAATGGGCAACCAACGGACGTAAGTTAATGACTGTACCCTTTGATGAAAACCCATACTCTGCACTAGCGGCATTCTTCAAGACTGACGAAGGTGTTGAGATCTATCAGAATATAGAAAAGAGACTTAAATAATCACCGTGGTAAAAGGGTCACCAGCTACGGTGGCCCTTTTTACCTTTAACAACAAACGAAATGGCAGTTAGCGTTGATACAGTTTATCAGAGAGTATTAGCTATTCTCAACAAAGAACAACGGGGATATGTTACCCCAGAAGAATTCAATTTGTTCGCTAACCAAGCGCAGTTAGATATATTTGAACAATATTTCTACGATATAAACCAATTCGGAAGACTACACGGAAACGATACAGAGTATTCTGACATGCTTAATATTCTTAATGAGAAAATAAGCGTTTTTGAAAAAGAAATAAATCTAGTTAGATCTGGTAACTTTTACCTTGTTCCAAGTGATTTATATAGGGTAGGAACGGTAATACTAGTTGATAACAACAAAGAAGTAGAGAGGGTAAATAAAAACGAGTACCTATACTACAACTCTTCACCCTTAACCAAACCAAAGGATACTAGACCTATATACATAAAAGATATAAATGGATTTAAGGTATTTGGTTCCTCAGAAATAGTATTAGCAAATAAGGTTAGATTAAACTACATTAAAAAACCAGCTAAAGTCGTTTGGAACTACGAAACAGTATTTGGTTATGCTCAATACGCTGCAACTGGTAGTTCTGATTTTGAGTTGCATCCATCAGAAGAAACTGAATTAGTAATAAAGATTCTAGCCCTCTGTGGACTTATATTGAAAGATCCGTCTGTTTATCAGATAGCAACTGGCGAAGAAGTTAGAAATAGTAACGAAGAAAAAGCTTAAAAATGGGTTTATTCAACACGACCGAACACCTTTACTATAATGGTAGTGAATTTGGTGGTTATCAATTTATAAGCATTGATGACTTGATAAACAATTTTATCATTGCCTACGTTGGTGAGGATAAGATGATTAGCAAGATCAAGAGAACTGATGTTGCTTTCCACGCACAAAGGGCTCTTCAAGAACTTAGCTACGATGTTCTTCGTTCTGAAAAATCTCAAGAAATAGAAGTTAGCTCAGCGCTAACTATGGTGCTTCCACACGATTATGTCAATTACGTTAAACTAACTTGGTTAGACGACAATGGCATTGAAAGAATTATATACCCAGCTCAGAAGAGTTCTAACCCAGCTGCCATAATTCAAGATAGTAATTACAATTACACCACAGACGGTACAAATCTTCTATACGCTCAGAATTCAAATACTTGGGATAAGTTTAAAAGCAATAACCAAGGAAACCAAGACGATGTGTCTGCAGATAAGGACACCACGTTTAACTTGGCATTTGGTCAGAGATATGGCATAGAACCCCAACACGCTCAAAGCAACGGTACTTTCTTTATTGATCCGATAAAATCAACTATATACTTTAGTTCTGATTTGTCTGGTAAAACCATAACTCTTAAATACATAAGTGATGGCGTTGCCCTTGATGGAGAAATGCAAGTACATAAGTTTGCTGAGGAAGCAGTTTACAAACACATAGCGCATGCCATTGTATCTACTAGAGCAAACATGCCTGAATATGTTATACAAAGACTTAAGAGAGAGCGTTTCGCTGCGTTTAGAACCGCGAAAATAAGACTTTCAAATATTAAACTTGAGGAAATAGCTCAAGTTATGAGGGGTAAATCAAAGCACATAAAGCACTAAGGTATGCCAGAATTAAAGCGCGTGTTCACTTCGGGTAAAATGAACAAAGATCTTGACGAAAGACTTGTTCCACCTGGAGAATATAGAGATGCATTAAATATACAAGTATCTAGCTCTGAAGGTTCTGACGTTGGAGCTGTAGAAAATATATTAGGTAACACTAAGAGAAATGTTAGGTCAGCAGTTGGACAAACTGTTTGGCCTAGTGCTTTTGGTATTAATGGCACGTGCATTGGTTCAATAAGAGTTGACCAAGAAGAAAAAATATATTGGTTTATATCTGGTGTAACGGCAGATGCTATTGTAGAATACGATCAGCAGACAAACCAAGTTGCTCCTATACTAGTAGACAAGAACAGTATATTAAACTTTGATTCGTCAAAACTTATAACTGGTATTAACTACCTTGAGGGTATGTTGATTTGGACTGACGACAACTACGAGCCAAAGAAAATAAATATATCTAGATTTAAATCTGGCAGCATTGACTTTAATACGCATACTGAAGTTTACGGAAGACCATTTATAAACCAAGACATAACTGTTATAAAAAGAAACCCTAGAGGAGTTCTTGGTGTTTCAATGAGCAGCACACGAAAGGTTTTTCCAGAAACTGGCTGTGGTATATATCCAGTTTATACTGATTTTAATTTTACAGACGACGCTGGAGCTGGATTTTTTGTAGTAAAACCAGTTGGTTCTTCTGTCACGTTCACTACAGATGCTAGTGCAAACTGGGCAATAGGAGATGTAATATCATTGTCTGCTAGCGAACTAAATGATGAAAACTTTGAAGATGAGTTTGCCGTAAGAATAGAAGTAACTGCAAAGTCTGGAACTACTGTAACTGGTGATATTATAACGATATCTAGCAACATATTAGATCAAACATACACTTGGACCTGCATTTTAGAAGAAGAGCGTCCTATGTTTGAATTTAAATTCCCAAGATTTGCTTATAGGTGGAAATACATAGACGGAGAATATTCTACGTTTTCACCGTTTACTGATGTTGTATTCCTTCCAAATAACTTCATATACAAATCATCCGACGCGTACAACGAGGGGATGACTAATAACATTCGCTCACTAACATTGAATCTACAAGCAAAGTTGGGCGATACGGTTACATTAGACGATGTTCCAGACGACGTAGTAGAAATAGATATACTTTACAAAGAGTCAAATAGCACTGTTGTATATAAGGTTGACTCAGTGCCAGTAACTCAAACATCTTACGCTATAACGTCTGAATTGATTGGTAATGTTATTTCAGCTAATCAATTGTTAAGACCTTGGGATAACGTTCCTAGAAAAGCGAAAGCACAAGAAGTAATAGGTAATAGAATAGTTTACGGAAACTACGTACAGAACTATAACGGACCAAGCAATGTTGATATAACGACTAGTTTGACGTCTAGTTCTGTTATACCTGGAACTCCTAAAAAGTCTATAAAGACGATGCGCTCGTACCAACTTGGTGTTGTATATGGAGATGAATTTGGTAGAGAAGCACCCGTCGTCACTGGCGCTGGTGGTTCTGTTACTGTAAATAAAGATTTATCTGATAACGCGCCTAGACTTAGTGCTATAATAGAATCAACACCCCCAGCTTGGGCATCATACTTTAAATACTTTATAAAAGATACGTCTAATCAATATTACAACCTAGCGTTAGACAGATTCTACAAGGCCGACAGTGGTGGCGTTTGGTTATCTTTTCCAAGTGCAGAGAGAAGCAAAGTATCTATTGGAGATTATATATTACTGAAAAAAGAACATAATTCTTCTCTACCTGTAGATAAAGACGTAAGATATAGAGTTCTTGACATAAGTAATGAAGCTCCAACTGATGTTGTTGTTAAAAGAACATTTGAAGTTGGAAGCAAAGTAAATAAGGCAAGTGGTTCTAATCCAATGGGTGAAGATGTTATATCTTTTAGATTTAATGGCCCAACTCAAGTACAGAACACTAAGTTTTTTGAGGTTTGGAATGGTTCTGTTATAGTTAGATTCTGGAAAGGAAGTAATGTAACTGATTTTTACGAAATAGAATCTGGAGGATTCACAGGTGCAACCACGACTGAATACAGTGTTACGTTAAAAGAAAAACTTGGTGCAGACGCTGCTTGGATGGATACACTTGCCGCCGCAGATGAATTCAATGTTCAAGTTTATATAAACAAATACGTTTATAAAAAAGAGTATCAAGGCAAATTCTTTGTTAAAATAAATAGAGATCCATACTTTGATGAGTATATCATTAATCCATTAACCCAAATTTCTGGAACATATAATAGAACTTTCGGTTCTATATTTATAGAAGATGCTCACCTTGATGATCCAACAGATACAATTAAAGAGCCTTCTGACTTTGCTTGGGGTGAGTTTGGAACCACAAATGAACCAGGAAAACCAAACCAAGGAAGCGCTAGTTTCTTTATATCATACGCACCCCACTCTAGTGGTGTTTCCGGTGGTAATATTGTTACTACGGCATTGACTTCTGGAAAATCTTGGTTTGACACTGGTCTTGTTCCGGGAAGATTTATAAAGTTCATTAACGACCCTTCTCAAACTTATTATGAGATAGGTAACGTTTCAACTGTTTCTCAAGCTAGATTAGGAACTTCATTTCCATTTGGTTCAGACGACGCAGAACTTGTTAAGACTATAACTCTAACTGAGCAAATAACAAATGACCCAGACTCTTGGGTTGATGCAGACTTTGAAATATTCATCAAGTCTACCGACTTTGAGGATATATTAGATTCTGATAATGTTATTATTAGTTCTTCTAATCCAGCTATATTTGAGACCGAACCAAAAGAAGCTGTTGATCTAGATATATACTACGAGGTTGGCGCTGCTTTTCCAATAAACAAACACGGCCTGCAGAATAATCTTGATTGGTTCAACTGTTTTGGTTTTGGAAACGGTGTTGAGTCAAACAGAATAAGAGACGACTTTAACGCCGTAACCATAGATAAAGGTCCAAGAGCTTCATCAACACTAGAAGAACCATATAACGAAGAAAGAAGAGGGAGTGGAATGATTTTCTCTGGTCTTTATAATTCAACTAGCGGTGTTAATAATCTTAACCAGTTCTTAATAGCTGAAGACATAACAAAAGACTTAAACCCAACACATGGTACAATACAGAAACTTCACGCTAGAGACACAGATTTGATCGTACTGTGTGAAGATAAGATTTTCAACGTGATGGCCAATAAGGACGCATTATATGGCGCCGATGGTAATATTAATGTAACGTCTTCGAGAAACGTACTTGGTCAAGCGATACCATATGTTGGTGAGTTTGGTATTTCTAAAAATCCAGAGTCTTTTGCATCGTATGGTTTTAGAGCATACTTTACTGATAAGAATAGAGGTAGTGTTATAAGACTGTCTAGAGATGGTATAACTGAAATATCTAGAAAAGGTATGTCTTTTTACCTGAAAGCTGCGCTTGCAGACGCCACAAAAGCAATTGGTAGTTATGACGACTACAGCGATTGCTACAACCTAACAATAAACGGAGAAACAGTTTCTTTCGAAGAAGCAGTTGACGGTTGGAGTTCTAGAAAATCTTTTGTAGCTGAAAATGGTGTTTCAATGAACAATGTTTATTACACCTTCAAAAACGGCGAACTGTGGTCGCATGATAACACAAATAGATGTAATTTCTATGGTGTTCAATATCCAACTAGTATTGAGTTGATATACAACGATTCTCCAGGAAGAATAAAGAACTTCAAAACTCTTTCGTACGAAGGTTCGGAAGGTTGGGTTTCTCCTTTGATATATACCGATTCTCAAGATGCAGAAGTTCCTTTCTTTAAGAACAAAGAGGGAATATGGTATAACTACATCAAGGGTCTTGAAACAACTTGGAATAACAACACACAGAGTGGAAGTTTGGATCCAAGAGAATTTTCTGTTCAAGGAATAGACTACGTTGCCGAGGTAGAAATACAAGCTGGTAATTTAGTTAAGTTGACTTTTACAAACGCTATAAACGTCAGTATACAGGGAGGAATAAACCTAAAAGATGTTGTTTTTATAAAAAATTCAACTGGTAATATTTACTCTGTTGGAGATTGTATATCTGTTGACAATGAAGAAAACTTTATTATATGTACATTAGCAGCTGGAGTAACTATAAGTGTCGGTGATTTTGTTTTCTTTGCTAAGAACAGTCAAGTGAACACGTCAGGCATTATAGGTTACTATGCTAACGTTAAAATGGAAGTAAATTCTTCATCGTTTAAAGAACTGTTTGCTGTTAACTCAGAAGTATTCATAAGTAGTTAATACAGCTACTCGAACTGTAATAATAATTAATAAAAGATAAGATTATGTTTCCAGTAATGGCGGCCGTTGGTGGCCTCGCTCAATTAGGCATGGGTCTTTATGGTATGAAAAGACGTAGGCAAGAAAGAAGAGAAGCTGACGTTGAGTTTTCTCAGGCCAAAGCTGCATACCAAAACTTAGACACTACAAACCCATATTTAAACCTTCAAAACCCATACGAAGATTTGTCTGTTAATACACAGCAGGCTGACTTTGTAGCGCAGCAGCAAAACCAAGGTCTTGCTAACACGCTTGACGCGATGAGCGGTGCTGCTGGTGGAAGTGGTATTGCGGCGTTAGCTCAAGCTATGGCTAACCAACAATCTCAGAATATGCAAGCCGCATCTGCGTCTATTGGACAGCAAGAAGCTAGTAATCAAGCTATGGCAGCCCAAGGTGCAGCTTCTATTCAGTCTATGGAAAGACAAGGTGAAGTATTGTCTAGAGGTTGGGAGCGTCAACAAGCGATTGGAGAAACAGAAATGGCCGACGCCAGATTAAGAAACATCAAGGCAGAACAACAATTAGCAACTAACCAAATGCTTGGTGGAGTTGGCACGCTAACTGGAGTTGCTCTTGGCGGTGTTCAAAACGCTATCGAAACAATGGGAGACGCTGCTGCTCCGGTAATGCAGTATGGATTTGGAACCGGTAACATACTAACTGGTCAAAACTACAACTAATGGGAGATTTAGCATTTTTAGCGGCTCAAAAGCCGATTGGTGATCCAACTAGAACGGTAAACGCATCGGCCTTCACTGAGCCGATGTTCACCTATGGTAAACAAATAGAAGAGCAGAAAAAGCTTAAAGAAGAAAAGAGGAAGAACGCTGGTGCCAGAATGGAACGAGCAATTAACTCTATGACAAAGGCTTCTAATATAGATAAAGTTCCGGCGCCATATAAGAATTCTGTAAACCAGTTTCTTATGGCTCAGAAAAATAAATATTACGACGCCGCAAAGTTGCTCTCACAATCGGAGGTTGGTTCAGACAACTATATTGCTGCAGTAGAGCAGATGAACAATATAAACCAAAGTTTTACTAATCTTGATAAGCAACTACAGCTTTTATCAAGTAGGAAGTTAGAAGCAATAAATGATTTCGATAAAGGTTTGGTTTCCAAGGGAAACAGTCCTGACGATGTAGACTGGTTGAGTAAAATGTATACGGACGGTCTGCCTATGCAAATAGGTGAAGGCGGTTCGTTGTATTTTGAGAAAAACGGATCTTATGTTCCGCTAGACGAAGCTCCAGACTACTTTGTTAAAGATTCTAAGGCGGCTAAGTCTATTATAGACCTTAACTCTAGAATATATAATGCTGGCATAGAGGATAACGCAACCACGCGCCAGATGGTTAGAATGAACGTGAGGGAAATAGTTGAATCTGGAGGCAGAGAGACTGCTCTTTCACTTGCTGAGGATGATAGCATATACCCAGGTGGTCTTGGCATTGTAGATGAAGACCTACTTAGAAACCCAGCAAGATCAGAAGAGCTAAGCAATATAGTCATAGACAACTATACTGACTTGATAATAAAGTCTGGTATTCAAGGTAATTCAGATAGACTTTCTAAACAGACTGCTGTTTCTGCTGCCAGATCTGCTGGTAGACCAAGTAGTTCAGCAAAGCAAGGTTCTTCTTTAAAGACATCTTGGTCAGAAGAAGAGTTGAACGCTTTGAATAGTAAAAACGTACCAGGTGTTAGAGAGGTTGTGCAAGCAATTGAAAGTAATGCAGATGCGTTTTTTAGAGGAATGAAGTACGATGGTTATGATATAACATCAGCTAAAGTTGCAAACAACGTTGTAACAATAACATACTTAAGGAATAAGCAACCTATAACTTATTCTTTCAGTGTGAATAATCCAGAGAAAATTGCTAGTTTTGTTGATCAGAATTTCAGCAAAATTCTTGGATTAAATCCAACATCTAAAGAAGCAACTCAAGTAAAAACTACTATGAGAGCTTGGGTTAAAAAGAAATCTAGAGGAGCAGCTGGAGGATACTCTATAAGCACCAATGGTTTACCAATTAAACAATAACAAATAATCATGGAAGATAATAAATCTTTGTTTCGTTACGACGGAAAAGACTACACTCGCGAACAGATAGATATAGCCGCTGCAGAAAGCGGTTTATCTTTTGATGATTATATAAGTGAATTTGGATTAGAGCCAATTGATCCTATAAAAAAGATAACGGCCACAGTGGGAGGTGCGACTGTGGATCCAAAACCCAAAGCACCAAGTACGGCATCCAAGCCGGTCGCTACTTCATCGGCATCGAAATCAAGTCCGATCGTACCTGATCCAGTAAAGCAGGCAAAGCAAAATATAGATTCAATATTGTCTAATCCGTTTAGCGCAGATGAACTTGATAATATTGAGGCTCAGGTAAACGCCAAGCCATCGGTTGGTGTTACTGCTACTACGTTTGTTGGCGGTATGGGTGGCGGTGTTCCAGTTGTAAGTAAAAAGCCAACATATCCATACGAATCTCAGATTAACGTTGCTAAAAAGCAACTTGGAGTTGGTGCTACTGAGCAACAGATAAATGATTTAGCTAAAAATCTATATAGAGAGGAGTTAAAGTCTAAACTGGTTAAAAGAAAAGTAGACAATGTACTAAATCAACTTGAAGACGAGACAAATAACTGGCAGAGCGTTGGTGAATTTTTTGAATCAGGTCTTGTCACATTGTCAAATCTTGGCTTAGGCGGAAGTGGCCAAGGCGTTCAGCCAGCTAAGTCAACAAAAGAGAAGAGATACGAAGCTGCCAGACAAGATGTTTCAGCATATGCAACACAGAAGTTAAACGAGAGACAAAAACTGGTAAACAAATCTGTTGCTGGCGCTAAACTAGCTAGTGCTGTTGTAGAAACAAATATCAATCAATTAAAAGAGATTGAGAAGAACATAAAGAATTCTCAAGACGCTGTAGAACGCAATGATTTAATTAATCAATATAATGCTGTTCTTGATGACACTAAGTCTGCTGCTGCCGCTTTTGAAGAATACAACGGTGAAGTAAGAAAGAATATAGACTATGTAAACTACGGTTCTCAAATAGTAAAAGATATACCAAAGTCTTACAACGAGTTAGATGTTTTTGAGAATAGAGTATTTACAACCGCTCTTACAACCGCCGCTAATCTAGCTGAGTTTGGAGAGACGGGTTCTTTGTATATGCTTAAGGCGCATAATCCCTATGTTGATCCTCAAATAATCAAAGCCACATACGCCACGCCTGCTGAATCTTTTGGTGAAGACGTAAGAGAAATAACTGATGCTGCCAGTGTTCAAGTTAGAGATCATAGACCACTTGGAGACATATCCTCTTGGTCTGACTTTGGCGAGTTTATGGTTGATCTTGCTGGAGACCAAGCTTTTAACACCGGTTTGATGTTTGCTACTGGCGGTGTTGCTGGCGGTGCATTACTTGGAGCCGGCGCGGCGGGTGGCAAGATGACAGAGATGTGGGACGCTAGAGCTAAGGGTGAAAACATAAGCGACGCTAAGTTTTTAGGTACGGCAATTATATACGGAGGAGCAGAATGGGGAAGTGAATACATCGGTTTCGGCCAGTTAAAGCGCTCTTCTAAAATACTGGCTGACGCACTAGATCAAGGTGCAGTAACGATGACGCAACTAGGAGAGTCTTTTGGTAAGAAACTTGGTTCTGGACTTCAAGAGTATGGCGTTAACGTGTCTCAAGAAGGTTTTACAGAAGCTGTTTCTCAACTTGGCCAAAATATCGCTGATATAACGCTACTTGGTCAAAATAAAAGCATATTTGAAGGAGTAGAAGAATCTTTTGTTACGGGTTCTTTGATGTCTGGTTTGATGTTTCAAGCTCCGACGGTTGTAGCTGGAACAGTTAAACTATTTAATACTGTAGATGAAGTAAAGCAGGTTGACATAAACCAGAAAGAAATAAATAGATTAAAACTTCAGTCTATAGAATTATCAAAGCAGATAAAACAGAAAGAAAACGAGGGTGCTGATGCCGCCGAGATTCAAGGTATGTATAGCAACAAGAAACAAATTGACGACGTAATAGACGATTTGGCGCTTGCTAACACGGCCTTAATGCAGACTGGTATAGAACGCATAGACAATCTAAGAGATATAGAAAAAAGCGCTGTTATAGAGCAGTCTAAAAAAATAGCTTTTGCAAATTCGCTAATAAAAAAATATCAAGACATGATTGACTCTAGTGTGGATCTAGATGAGTCAACAACGTCTGATTTAATAAGCGAAATAAAAAAACTAAACGAATACAAAGACTCTAGTATAGAAACAATAAATGATATAATCAAAGAGTCTGATTTCTCTAAAACGCTAGACAAAGCGTACAGTGCTATAGAGCAATTTTCTAGTTCAGAGAATGGAGTTCCAACTGATATAATGAAATTTAATGGAGACATTAAGACAACATATCAGATGCAGCAGTTTCTTGAATCAGATAAGTTTGCAGCTTATGTAGAAAAAAGATACGGAAAAGAAAAGCTTCAGCAAATAAAGAACGAGGCTTACAAGCAGATAAAATTAAACGCTGGTAAGTCTGGTCTAGACGCGTTTAAGTCGAATGAATCTAAGACCAAAGCAAATGCTTTGTTTTTGACTTTCCCAAACTTTGACTTAGCTGATGGCACTGAAGTTGAAATGCCTAGGTTTATAGTTTTAAATACTAAAAACGGTCTACACCACGAAACTGGTCACGCAACATTGTTTAGTGCAATTAGAGAGTCGTACGGAACAGATATTCTATCTACGATGTCTGACTCACTGTTGACTGAACTTAATGCTATTTTTGAATCAGATCCTGATAAGTACGAATACGCGTCTAGATTCATAAAGAAACGTGTAGCGATGTACGAACAGCAACACGCTGACTACATAAAGAAATACGCGAACCATCCAGAAATAGAAAATATCACCGCCTGGTCTGAATCTAGACTTGCTGAAGAAAAACTAATAGCTTTCCTTGATTACGTAAAAGATTCGAAGCTAGAGGTAAAAAATGAAGCTAGATTAAAAAATATATTCAAGGCAGTATCAAACGTTCTGGGAAAGGATAAAATGCAAACCTACAACGTTAGAGATGGCAAGGATGTGATGAATATGCTTAGGTCATTTAACATGCACTTCGACAAGAAGGACATCGGTACAATGATAAGAAGCATTAATGAAAAGAAACTTCTTGCTGACAATAAGCTTTCTGAGATAGATTCTAATCTTAAGAAATCAGCAGATATCTTCAGAAAGATAATGAAGTCATTTGCTTCTCTTGCTGATGATATAAAGCCAAGTGCACATCCAAACTCAATACAGGCTGATAAAGTAAACAAGCTGTACGAAGAAAAAGGTGTTGAAGCAGCTTACGAAATAGCTGAACTATACGGAGGCATGTTGCGCAATGTACTTAGAAGATTTAAGTATTTGCCTAATTACGAGAACTTCGTAGAGGATATAATGGACGCCGTTAAATACGGAGATAGAGGTTTGTTTGGACTTATAAAGTCTTTTGATCCAGAGCGTGGTGTTCCTTTAGCTGCATACATAAACAAATACTTAAGCAAGAGAGCACTTGGCTACATAACTGAATACTTAAATCCAGAAGCTGGGTTTATGAAAGACGTTACTGAGCAGAAAGGCTTAATGGCAGAAGAAGAATACGACTTTGAGATTGATAAGCCAGAGCGTTCACATTCTGTTATACGCAAGTTCTTAGGACTTAGCGAAGACCAAATGAATAAGGTTAGAAAGGCAGTTATAAACGCACTAGTATTTAACCCAGACATTCATAAGAAAAGAAAGTGGGTTCCTAGTGAGTTTAAGAGCGAACTTCTAAAGTCTTTTGAGCTTGACTTGTTTAATCTTGTTAAGTCAGATATATTCCCAAGCAAAAACCAAGATTGGTACCAGTATGCTGATCAGATGTATGAATGGATTATAAACGAAGTTCCTATGGAAGTTTGGTTGAGATCCGGCGTTAGCATATTCTACGAGCCAGACATCGACCCAGTAAACAATAAGCAAAAAAGGATGACGCCAGGTGAAGCTGAAATGGCTGGTGTTGCAGATATAAATTCTGGTAGATACAAGTGGATTGCTAAAAAGCCGACTAAAGAACAGTGGATGGAATACATAAAGGCAGAAGGTATTAATCCAAACACTGGAAAGCCTTATTCTTGGACTACTGTTGGTACTAGAAAAGATACTATAGCCAAAATTCTAGCTAGAGAGATGGCTTTTGATGCTACTCTAGAGGTCTTGCAAAATCCAGAACAGCCAACGTACGACTTTGATGGAAATCCAGACGGAGGAAGCATAAATGTGATTCACAGAATGACATTGATGTCAGGACAAGAGTATAACAAACTCGCCGTTGTAGCTCAAGTTGCAGATATAATAAACAGAGACCCTAGAGTTATGTTTAGTCTATCTGATGGCGGTTCTGTTGATAATAGATCAGCTGCGGCTGCGTTATTCGCAGAAGCTGAACTTATATTCCAAGAAATGGAAATTGTGTCTGAAGACGTTTCTGACTTGGCCGACGCGTACTCTAGTATCATAATAGATATACTAGATGAAAAGATGAAGGCCGCCGGAATGAAACCAATGTCTGAGACTAAGAAGTTAGAGATAATTGAATCTGTACTGGCTATTAAATTCAAGGACGAAAGCAAAGAAAGCGAAGCCTGGAACAAAATCAGGACAGCCGGTATGATTAGTGTTGCTAAAAGTCTTTCTCAAGCTAGAGCAAAGAGCAAAACACTAATAGAAAGCAACGCACAAACCGCTAGAGAAATAGCTAATGAGATCAGACAAGAGATAGGTCTTTCTATGACTGCCAGAGAGAAAGAACTTAGCGATAGATTCAATAAGCTTTTGGAAAAGACTTTTGGAATAAAGCAAGGTAAAGTGTTCTCTGATTTCGATGCTCAAGTTGCGGCAAGCAAGCGATCTATACTTAAGAGTATGGAACTTATGCCTGTGACTGCTGAAGATTTTATTGGTCTTCTATATAGAACTTTGTCTCCTGGCAAAGATGGCGAAGATCAAATGGCTTTTTATAGAAAATTCCTTTTGTATCCTTTCTACGACGGGGCAACAAGACACGACGCTGCGCGTGTTAGAATACTTAGCGGTTATAAAAAGTTAATCCAAGTAAAAAACAACAAGCACAAGCAGTTTAAAAAGATAGCATTCGGAAACTATACTATAGAACACGTAATCAGAATAGCCATATGGAATAAGACTGGCGAATCTATAAGTGGTATTAGTTCTGAAGACGTTAAGTCAGCTATTGACTTTGCTAGAAAGATGCCTTGGGTCAATGAGATCGCAGACGATATAATTGAGATAATGGCACCAGATGGTTATGGTAAGCCACAGCAGAACTGGTTTTTGGGTAACATCGAAAACGATCTATACAACGCCATAAACGGTCATGTAAGAAAGAATAGAATGAAGGAGTTTGCTACAAACGCCGACGCTATATTCAATGAGTATAATATGAACAAAATACAAGCTGTGCTTGGTGGTTCATACAGGTTTGCTCTTCAGAACACACTTGAGCGGATGAAGTCTGGTAAGAACAGAATCGCAACTCAAAACGCTTGGGAAAGAAAGCTCAACAACTGGATAAATGGTTCTGTAGGTGCAATCATGTTCTTGAACATGCGAAGCGCCGTGCTTCAGCTTGTTTCTATGGGTAACTATATAAACTGGTCTGACAACAATCCAGTTGCTATCGCTAAGGCATACGCTAACACGAAGCAAATGGGTCAAGACATACTCAAGCTTTGGAACTCTGACTTTATGGTTACTCGTAGAGATGGTCGTAAGATTGATATCAACGAGGCTGAATTGGTAGAGATGCTAGAAGAGTCTGGTGCTAATCTTGGAAAAATAATCAACTGGATTATACAAAAAGGATTCACGCCTACGCAAGTTGCTGACTCAATGGCCATTATACTTGGTGGTGCTCCGTTCTACAGAAATAGAGTTAATACATACCTAAAAGAAGGTATGGATTTGAAGAAAGCAGAAGACAAAGCATTTCTTGATTTCAGAGAAACAACTGAAGAATCTCAACAGTCTTCTAGACCAGACCGTATATCACCACAGCAAGCTAGCTCAGCTGGTAGAATAATCTTGGCATTTGCTAACACTCCAGCTCAGTATTCTAGATTGATGATCAAAGCGGCTAAAGATATAAAGAACGGCAGAGGCGATCTTAAGACAAACATAAGCAAAATTGCTTACTACGCTATTATTCAGAATATGATATTTAGCTATATGCAGCAGGGTTTGTTTGCGTTATTATTCTCTGACGACGAAGAAGAGGTTTCAGAAAAAGAAGCTACAGATTTGATCAACAGTGCCGCTGATTCTATACTTCGCGGTTTTGGAATACAGGGCGCGATAATCTCTACATTGAAAAACGTAGCTATAGAATACGGTAGACAAGCAGAAGCGGGAAGATTTAAATCAGATAAAATCTTGCTTCAAGCTGCTAGTATATCTCCTCCTATTGGAAACAAGGTTAGAAAGATAAACAACATAATGTATAATTCTAGCCAAGTAACAAAAGAAGCCAAGAAGACTGGAGAATATGACTTTACTTCTAGACCAACTTTAGAAATTGCTGCTGGAGCTATAGAACTAGGTACCAACTTGCCATTGACTAGAGCATTGTCTAAATATGATAACGTCATATCAGCAATGAACGAGGACACGCATGTTGTACTTAGAACAGCGATGCTATTTGGTTGGCCAGAGTGGCAATTAATCAAAGAAGAAGATGAAAAATCGTACAAGCCAATGTCTCAAGATGAATTCGTTGAGCAGATTAAGTCTAAGCAAACCGAAGACTCTGGAGCAATGAGCGAAGAAGATTATATAAACAGTTTAAACAAAAAATAAAATGGCAGACAAAAGTAAAATGGCTTGTAATAAGCCAATGAAATCAGATAGAGCTGGTAAAAAGAAAATGGTTAAAGCTTGTTCTAATGGTCAAGAAAAGCTAATTCACTTTGGAGCATCTGGTTATGGACACAACTACAGTGATGCTGCTAGAAAATCTTTTAGAGCAAGGCACGGTTGTGAGTCAGCTGACAATAAATTAACAGCAAAGTATTGGGCTTGTAAGAATCTATGGGGAGGACCTGGTAAAGACACTAAGTCATCACCTAGAAACGTAAGGGGAAAATACTAAATTAAAAAAGGGGGACTTTCGTCCCCCTTCTTTTTTTACAACAACCTATCGTAACAGCAAAACTGGTACACGTAAATATACTTAAAATATTTCAATCTAACCATCACAAGATAAACAATCTGGATCCATAGCTGATGAAGCTATATCTCCACGAAGCACAGACTCTGTACGCATATAGTACAACGTCTTAACGCCCCTTTTCCAAGCTTCCATGTGAACTGTGTTTATCCACTTTGGTGTTGCTTCTTTTGGGAATGCCATATTCAAACTAACGCTTTGATCAACGTACTGTTGTCTTATGCCAGCTTGCTTAACTAGTTCTAATTGATTTATTTCTTTGAACGTTTTAAATACATCTTTTACTTTGTCAGATTCTGATAAAGCTAAAGCGTCTGATTCTATTTCAGAGTAATTAACCAATTTTCCTTTGTGGAAATACCAATTGTCAAGCTCTTCAATGCCTTGGACAGAACCCCCATCTTCTAAAATCTTATTCCAAGTTTCTGGTGTGTTAATACCAATGCGCTTGAAAATCTTTTCTAGCTCTGGATTCTTCCTAATAAAAGTACCTTTGGCAGATTGCTCTGTGAAAACATTAGCAGCCCAAGGTTCAATACCTGGTGAAACGTTTCCGCTTAACTTAGAGTTTGAAACAGTAGGAGCTATAGCACGTAAATGCGTGTTTCGCATACCAGTACCAGAACACCATTGTGGTTCTCCGTATATGTCAGCTAGATCACGACTTGCTCTTTCGCTTTCTATTTTTATTTGCTGAAATATAGCTCTAGTTGCAAATTGGGCTTGCAAACCCTCAAAAGGTATTCCACGCTGCTGTAGATATGTGTGCCATCCGAGTACACCCAGGCCAAGTGCCCGTCCCTTTTCAGCGGAGCGAACCGAATTTTCGAAGCCCTTCATATTCTTGGCTTTCTGGATGAACTCTTCTAGAATACCATCTAAGAAGAACGTGGAATAGTATATTAGATCTGTGTCTTTCCATTCGTCATACTTAGCAAGATTAACACTTGATAAGCAGCATACAAAACTATGAATCTCATCAGTGTGCAATGCTATTTCAGAACAGATGTTTGTCATATGAACTTTTAGTCCATTGATTTTATAAGCTTCAGGATTCTGTTTATTCACATTACCCTTAAACATAATGTAAGGCTCACCAGTTGCTTTGCGTTTCTGCAGTAGCTTACTCCATTTACGTCTAGCGTCTGGATCACCGTGTTCAAGCTTACGCATAAACTTATCACCAACAATTGCGCATTGATGAAGGTTTAGCGATTGTCTATTGACATCTCCTTTAGGTTCACGGATCTCAAGCCAGTCTTCAAAGTCTGCGTGGTCAATGTTTAGATTAACCGATGCAGCACCTCGTCTAACTGAACCTTGGCTGGTGGCGAGTATAGTTGAGTCAAATATTTTGCAGAAAGGAACAACGCCATCAGTAGTGCCGTTATCAGTAATTCTAGAACCAGCTGGTCTAATCATATTGATACCAATACCAACACCTCCACCGTGTTTTGCTAATAGCATCATTTCTAGGTTTTTAGAACCTATTTCGAAAACGCTATCACCAACGTCAATACCAAAGCAAGATATTGGCAAACCTCTATCAGTGCCAGTATTAGACAATACAGGAGAGGCAAGATTCAACCAGCCTTCCCAGATAAAGTTAAAGAACTTTTCTGCTAGCTCTGGCTTGTGTAATCTGCGAGCCGCTGTTTTAGCAACGCGATAGTAAGCCTCTCTAGGAGTTTCGTCTGGCAGTAAGTAACCACCAGTTATGGTCTTCTTATAGACCTCAGTGTCTCCCCACTTTGGATAGTCTTGACCTTTTACCCAATCGTTATTCCATTTCATCTTCGCTTATTGCTTTTTTAGTTTTTTCAACAAGCGAATCCATAGCCTTTTGATAGTCAGGCAACTGCTTAACTAATTCCATTGTGCCAACACTAAGGTTACGCATATATTCAATTTCGCGCAGCATGTTTTGCAGTACAGAACCAAGTGTTTCTATTTGGTTCCGCATTTTAATAAGTTCTTGTTCTTTCATTTTATTTAATTTTACCAGATGTCTTCGAAGTCTTCTGACTCTCCAGCTTTTGAATAATCAGTTGGTCTAATGGCAAAGAAGTCAGTATGTGTAACTCCTCCAGTTAAATGGTAGAACCAATCTAGTTCAGATGCCATTTGTTTATCGTATTCGAAAATAGCTTCGTAACCTAACTCAATTAGTTTTTCGTTAGCGCGTTTTTTAATAAACTCTTTAAGATCAGATGCTTTAAGATTCTCAAGGTCTCCCATCTCAAACATCTTGTCAATAAAGTTGATTTCCATTTCAACAGCAATTCTAGCTGCGTCTTCAACTTTCTTTCTAACTTGAGTTCTAATCTCAGGATGTTCTGAACATAGATGATTAAACAGCGTGCATCCCATCTTGCTGTGAAGACTCTCATCACGCACAGACCATTTCATTTGCTGTCCAATGCCTTTGAGCAGATTTCTCATCTGAAACGAATACAATACAGCAAAAGATGAATACAATGAAACTCCTTCAGCGAACGCGGAAAAAACTGCTATTGATCTAGCTACATCTTCGCGGCACTTAGGGCACTTTGAAAGCATGTTGTGATCATAACCTGCCTTTGTATTAACTAGGTTTTCAAATCTAGCAGCAGTAGCTGGCTCGTGCAAAAAAGCTTCGAAGTCCTCAAGACCAAGTGTTTCGTTAAGATAACTATATGCAGCCGCGTGGATTGTTTCTTGCGAACCAAACATCATTGCCATTTGCTTTATCTCATGCTTTGGAAACCACTTAGTTACCATAGTGGTCCAGTAATCGCCAACTGCAGTTTCAGTCTGCGCGAAACCCAATAGTATATTACCAACCAGATTACGTTCAGCATCAGTTAGGTTCTCTTTGAAATCTTTGACATCGCCCTGCATTGATATTTCAGTGTGAAGCCAAAATGCTTGAGCTTGCTTAAGCCAACCCTCAGTGTAATACTCTGGGTACTCGAAAGGCTTATAAGCTATTCTTTCGGTAAAAATTCCCATTTTAATTACGAAGCTTTAAAGCAAAATCAATAAATGGTATATACAAAACGTGAGTGTTAAACTCTTCGTTCTCGTACGTTCTTATTCCTAACAAAATACCCTTGTAGAATCCAAAACTGAATTCCCAAATAACGTTATCTTCCATTTTACTTTTTACTTTTTTGGTTGTTGTTTTCGTAATAATCAATTAACTCCTCTAAATCTCTATATCGTACACATCCCTTGGTATTAATAGACCATTTTACAAATGAATCTATTTTTCTTTCTTTGTATTTATTCCTTGCGATTTGCTTCTGCCTTCTAGTATCAAGGCTATCGTCATGTCGCAGTCTTTCTGATTCTGAGGCTTGTACAAAGCCACGTTGGGTCTTTTTATACTTATCCATTTTTTAAACATTTTCCATCTAATTGGGAATGATTCGTTAGCTCGACCCTTGCATTCGATAATGAAATCTTCAGCAATAAAGTCTGGCGTATATGTGATAGGGAGAACTTTTTTAAAACCCCTTTGATCATATGATCCATTTCCATTAGATTGTCTTTCATGGCAACTAGTATTGAATACAAAGCCTTCAAATATAACAAACGTTTCACCTTCATACTTCGCTTGTATATTGTACTTCTTTAATTGAGAATACATATATTTCTCAAGTCCAGAAGCAAACGATATACCGTCATATGTTACTTTCTTAGCTAGTACAGGTCCGCGTTTTGTTTTTTTACTTTTTATCATTTTGTTCTAGAAGCTCTTCTTTGACAGCTTGCAAATATAACACTGCATCCATCAACTCTTCTTGAACGTCATTAACATACTTTAAAAGACCTTTTACTTTTTCAGTGCGCTCTTGATGTAGTGTCATGCCATACTTAGCATATCCAACATCTGATCTTTGTACAAACTTGTCTACGACGCGTTCTACAATTGGGTCTCTAAATGATATTGTTTTTTTACTCATCACAGTGTTGATTTTACAAATGTTCCATCTACCATTTTTCCGCTTCTAGACTTGATTTCATCATACGCTGAATCAATACAAAACTCTATTGATGTTCCAGCAAGTTCCGCAAGGTTTGTTAAAACAACAACACAATCGCCAATAGCGTCGATCAATTCTTTTTCGTCTTTTTTGAGTATAGCTTTGCCTAGTTCGCCGAACTCTTCGCCAAGCTTTACATATTGTGTTTTAACATCTCCAGACGTGTATATACCTCGCTTTTCAGCCCAATCTCTAATGTTGTCAAACACTGTGTTAGGTATATCACCACTGGCTGGCTTTGGGTTAATGAATTTTTCTTTGTATGCCTTATTATATATGTAACTCTTGTCAGAATCAAATTGAGACTTAAAAGAGTTTTCATCAAGCCAGTCTATTGTATTGGCATCAATTGAAAAAGTACCGTGTGGCGTTTTCCAAATATGGCCAATGTTTTTTATGAGATTTTTTCTCATATCGTTTTTTGACCAGGGGAATGTTGATGTTTGTTCGGTCGAGTTTATCATTTCGTTTGATGATTTAAAAATATTCAAGTACAACGTTTTATCTACTGGATAACCGTATTGTTTCTGCAATTCTATTTCTCTATGCGAAACATAGAAAATATCATCGCTTTCTTCAAGAACTTCATATTCATGAGACAAATAACCTTGTGACTTTGTAACTCTGTTGTGTAAATTACGAGCTACCCCTATTTTTTTACCGGGGATATGATAAATGTAATACATTTTTTTCATAGTTTATCACTGTATAGATGTAAATTATGCGCGTAGTGGTAGTAATGACCAACCTCAAGTCCAACCTGACGTGCTACCATTTTTTGCAGTTCTGAAAAACAATATTGATCGTTGCAGAAGCCGTACCAGAGATCATTAGATCGCATTAGAACAGACATATTCAACAAACCATCGCGTACTGTGAATTGCACAGCGTACGTGCACGGGGTGTCAGTTTTGTAACTGTCAAATTCTTTTGCATCGTAAATAGTAATCGCGGCTTTCCTTGTTTTAGGATTCGTTCTAAGCAAAGATATAACCTTATGCAATTGTCCATTCCTTATCCATTGCCAACCGTAATTTGAGTTAACACGACCGTTTTCGTCAGCCATCTTTTTCCAAATCTGAGGTATTCTACCGTATAAAAGCCCAAGTGTTTTTATAGAGTTATCACCAGTCAGATACCATTGCCATTCGGCCTCGGCATATGACAAACTCCAATTACGCTCTTTGTCGTGTATAGCATTGTTTTTTGGCTTTTCAATATAGAAACCAACATTGAATAATGCCTTTGTACCGTCAAAGTCTTCACCGTGTTTGCGGATCTTCTTTTTAAAATACTTAAACGCTGAGTCTGCGTCTTTAAACTTTGTCTTTATACTTTTCATAATAATACCTACAATAAGAGTAAAATTTTTCCCAAGATTCGTTTTGATTGTAATCAACAGGATCTCTAACTTCCTTGCCCTTGGATATAAGGCCAACGTAGTAAGTTCCATTTTTATTCGGTCCTCGAAATATCTTAATACCGTTTTTTATACAAAACTCAACACATATAATATCTTGCTCGGTAGCTATGTATACGTCTTGTTTTTTCTTTTTCATTCCCAAGGCATTTTATCTTCCGACGTGTCAATCATCACATAAGGGATAAAGCTACCAGATCTTGGTTCCCATTTAAAATGAGCTTCAGCGCCATTCTCTCCTAGGTTTTGAAACTTAACCTTAAGCACTTTTGCTTTTACTGTTTTTGTTTCGTAATCCCTATGCACCAGCAGACCGTGGTAAGACGCATCGTACCATTCACCGCCGCCTTTGATGTTGTACATAGTTGGTTCTTCAATATTGCCATCTTTGTCTTTATACATCTTAGTAGGGTGAGCTACGATAATAACAAGTACATCGTACTTTTTAGCAAAAGATTCAATCTTAGTCAAATATTCAAGAGTGTAAACATTCACATCACCAGAAGAACCTTTATCGTCTCTAACTTTATTAAATGGATCTATGACTAAACATTTAATTCCCTTGCGTTTCACAAGCTCAGCACCCTTGCGAAGAACAGCGTCAAGAGTATATCTATCCATATCAATGAAGAAAAAACTATCATTGACGTGTTCAGTTACCTTCTGCCATTGATCTCCTCCAATATCAGCAGCCGTTGGCATATCTTGCCATATCTTACGCATTAGCTTATGAGCGTGAAGATACGTTGGAGCATTTTCTGGAGAAGCGTACGCTGTCTTCCAACCGTATAGATTGTTATAGCCAACACACATCTGATCTACAAAGTCTGACTTACCACTTGATGGTATTCCAGTTACAGTTATAAATTGACCAGTGTATGTACTGAATATCTTGTCAAAGTTTGGTAAACCAATCTGAAAGCCTGGCTTAAAACCATTGCGAACAAAATCAGTGATATCACCTTCTATATCTTTTAACGTTGTTACGTTTTCTAGAGGTACTGGCTTTGCTTTACTTATAGCTTCTTTAAGAGCTTTTTGTCCGTACTTTATTAAGTATTCATTAGCATCTTTACAGTCTTCGAAGTTTACCATGTAGCAAACCTCAGCGCCTAGACGTCGTATTAGCTCTTGCTGCAGCGCTTGACCAGGTTCGTCTGAGTCTACTGCTATGATAATTTTCTCTTTATCTAAGAAATAATCAATACAGTTGTCTAAGTAATCTAAGTTATTATGGTTGAGCGTAGCGCCGTTTGGCACGGATATGGCATTATTAACTCCAGCTTCGTGCAAAGCTAAAACATCCATTTCACCCTCAACTATAACACAGCTATTTCTACCAACAGTGTTATCTATGTTGTAAAATACTTTCTCAGCTCCTTTATATAGTTTAAAGTTTTTTCTGCCGTCTCTGTATTTTATGTTTACAAGTTCACCACCAATAAAATAGTTGAACTGTATTGTGTTTTCTTCTTTGCCAGTTTGTGGCATGAACTCAACACCTTCTGTAACTTTTAGATCAACAAGTGTTTTAACAGATATACCTCTATCAGAAAACCACTTTGCTATTTTATCGCCTACTGGAGCGAAATATTCTACTTGAAATGGCTTGACATATTCTTTTTGTCTTTCGCCCTTTCTTTTAAATGTATGAAGTTGAAATACCTCGCTACAGTTGTGGCAAGTGCCAAGTCCTGTTTCCCAATCATATGAGGCGCACTTTTTGTCTTTATTACCATCCTTTCGGTCAGCGGAGCACAGGGGACAAATCCCCTGCGTCGCGCCGGCCTCAAGTTCGTATTGATTAAACTTATCAATAGCGAAACCATTAATTTCAGTGTCCTGGATCTGCATTTTTAAATGCGAAATGTCATTTGTTAATTAGAAGGGCAAATCGTCGTCAGCAACCTCTACTTTTTTCGGCTTTGGCTGAGGTCTCTGTCCTCCGCCTTGAGAAGGCTGCGGTACATCACCATTTGTCCAAACGATTTTCGCATTTCCAAGATAAACCTTTTGTTCTTTAGCTTCGCGCTCTTCTTTAGATTGCTCAACTGTAATAGAACCGTGATTTCCGAATTTGTCTTCGGCATCGTTAATTGTGATCGTCAAAGGCAAGTATTTACCCTTCTTACCATCAATTATTTTATCCTTAGGGATACTGTTTAAGTTAATACTAGCTTTTAGAATAACGGCCATTTTGTTTTTGTTTACAAGGTTTCATTTATCAGATATTGCTTTTTGTCGAATGAGTCATCCATAACAAAAAGTTTGTAGTTAGCTATTGCAGCTTCTACTTTTTGCCTTCCACTTTCTAAGAAAGCATCAGAACAGTCAAACACGCCCAGGACGTTCGTGCTCTTGTCAATGGCGATGAATATCATATCATAGCCAAAGATTTTTTTATATATATAAGCTTGTGAGTCGTAGTTATATTTCTTAGCAGAACGTCTAAACTCTTTGATATCAGACGTCGTTTTAAGATCTACAATAGCTTGCTGATCGTGGTTTAATATATCAGCTTTACCCTTAAACATTACACCATCTATCTCTGTAATTCCGGGCACTTCGTAATCAATATTCGAAAACCCTTCGCCTCTAATTAAGAACCTACAGATGTCGTTTTCTAATATGGTGTCACGCATTAAATGAACCATATCAGCCTCGTGTTCTAACAGACATATCTCACCATCGCTGATGTCTTTGTATATCTTCGTGTTTCTATTAGAAGCTTCTACAATTTTGAATTTATCTACCTTGTCCGGTTCTAATATAAGAGTGTGGAAATATCCACCTACAACCATTGGTACAGTTTTCTCCTTTGGAGTACCGTAACTAATTGGATCGTTAATTAGTGTATCAATGTCAGAATTACTGACAAATTTTCTACCAAACTCTCCGTAGTAGTTTTCATCGTCTCTAAGCAGTTCAATAATCTGCTCGTTAGTGTACTCTGCCATTTTACTTAGCTATTTTAAGCAATTCTGCTTCAACTTCAGGAGTAAGCTCATATTTAGCTTTGATAGCTTCAATAGAACCACCGTCACTCAAATACTTAACTGCTTTTTCATATTGCTTATCTGTGGTTGATAATATTGCAAACTTAGTTGGTGCCACTGATGTTTTACCGTGTGAATTAGTTGCATCGGCATCGGCAGTGTCATCAATGAGCAACAAATTACCAAGCGCATACTTTTTACCATATGATGATGCTGAACCAAACGCTTGTGGTACTTGCATACCTTTCTGTGCTAGATCTACACCAACAACGGCTGTTGCTTTAATAGTTTGTTCTCCGTCGCTTATCGATGCAGTTGAGACCAAGATTGGTACAGCGGATTCAGTAATAATAGTTTCGTTCACTACGAAATAAACGCCATACTTAGCATTAATTGGTTTTAGTGCTTCAAGGATGTCTTCAGCGCTTCTGTAGTTGTATTTACCGAAGCTATTGTATCTACTTTTCTGAGCTTTGAACTCCTCTTGAATAGCAGATAACTTTGATGATAAAGTCATAGGTTGTTGTTTTTTAGTTATTTAAACAAATATACAAACAAATTTTGAAGTATTATAAATGGTCTAATATTTGGGAATGATCTGTGTTTGCAATTAGTTTATCTATGGCGTCTTTTTTTATTTGGGACACCCTAACGTGAGCTGTTTCTACAAATATTCCTATTTTTTCAGCTATCTGTTTGGCATTGTGTTTTTCACAATCAAGACCATAGCTTAATCTAAGGACTTCATATTCTCTATCGTTAAGGTTCTTTTTCAAAAGACCCATTAGATAAGTATTAAGTATGTCTATATTATATGGCTCTGATGAGTCTGGTATGTCGTAGATATAGTTGTCGTCCACATTTGGTTGTTCATCAACAGATAAGAATATGCTATTGAAGAACATTGCAACCATTTCTTTGTCTTTTCCACTGTCTTTTCTGATTTGGTTGATTTTGTGTTCGGGTATGCGTATATCACCTCTGTTTTTGTCGATGGCTCTACGTATTGCACCTTTGATTCTCTTTGATAAGAACGATATGATTGTTTTTTCTTTGTCATCGCTTCTTTCTACTTTTTCCCAATCTATTTTATCAACAGCAGTAACCAAACCAATGTTGCCTTCCTGTATTAGGTCTTCTATGTTGAGAACGCCTATTGCTTGCTGTGTAGTAGTAAACTTTCTAGCAATGCCTTCTACAAGAGGTAAGAACATTGTTATAATGTCATCTCTATGTCTAGAATCTCTATCAACTCTAGATAAAAAGAATTCTACATCTTTTTTGTATTTAACGTAATTCGTTATGTTGTACTTTTTCATAATCCAAGTTCAGTAATTGTTTCTCTTTTTTGAGATCATCACTGATGTTTCTATGAATAGTACGAACAGAACACTTTAACACCTCTGATAATTTTGAAAATGTAATTTTCTCATTATTATCATGTACGTAAAGCATAGCATCATATATATCGTCTTCGTTTATTTTTTTACTCTTACCGATAATACTTCCAACTATACTTAGTTTTTCAGTGATAGATAACCCACAGCCTTCCTTGAATATAATCTTTCTGGATTTATTCTTAGGAGAGAGTTCGAAGTCATATTTGATTAAGTCTTGGATTATATTATGTTTTACTTCTTCACTCGCTGTAAAAGTAATAAAACCATTTAACTTATTTGATAAAAATTCTAATATTTCTATTATCTCACTGAATTTTCTACTTGGATTCAAATAAAGTATAACAAGCATGTGCCATTTTAATGACTTATACGATGTTATCCTAGCCTTGCTTCTAAATAGATCGTAGCATTCATTGGTGCCGTTTTCGTAATAATAGCCCCAAACAAATTCTTGTGTGTAGGTATCGTTAATAGGATTCCTCCTATAGACGATGCGTCTATTATTAAGGAATTCTAAATTTCGATCTGGGAATTGTGACATTTGCCCCCTACTATATTTTATCTATAACCCTAATGTCACAGTTCTTGTTTAAGATACAGTGTTTGGTTATTAATTTGTTTCACAAATTTATTAAACTATATTCAACCAAATATCACTTCGTAGTTCTTTTCTGCGATTTCGCGCGTTGTGAACATTGATGCGAACTTTATTAAAGACTCTTTTTCGTGCCAAGATATGCGCTCAAATGCATCGTGTATAGCATTCTCAGCATCAAGCCTGTCCATCTTAGGTAACACATCGTCTTTTATGAAGTCAGTCATTTTTTTAATACTTGTGGCTTCTCCAAATTTGTATTTAACCTTGCACCTCTCATATGAGTCAACTGCTTTTTTATATAACTCTTTATAATCATCGTAAAGCATTCTATCGTCGTGTGTTCTTATATAATAAAGAATCGTTGAGTGGTCCATGCGCAATTGTCTGCCAAGTTCAGTTGGACCAACAATTTTAAATAGAACGTTGCTTATTGCTATTTTAGGAAGAACTATATCTCTACGTCTAGATCTAATAAGTGGAGCATCGATGTTGAAATAAAAATCTTGTATTGTTTCTTTTGCTATTGTTACGTATTTCATGTTGTCAATGTTTTAATAGTCCAACTTTTATATTGTTATTGAACCATCTGGTTGCATATAAATCGTGTTCTGATGCGTTAATATATTCGTCGCGTTTCATCGCGTCTAATGACGAAAAAATAACGGCATGCCTGTCTTTTGTTACATCTATATATTCTTTTTGTTTACCACTAGTGCTGAATATTATATCAAAGTTTTCTGGTATTAATTCAGAATTTTGTTTTATAAGCTTAACACTATTTGTGTAACTGTAGAACCGGATGTTTGGAAATTTATTTGCTATGTCTATCCATTTCTTTAAATAATTAAAAGAATAAAAATCACCAGAGTCATGTACTCTAACGTAAGAAGGATTTTCATAGGTTATATGTGACGACATGACTTCAACAAAATCATCTTTAAGAGTAGCACTGTATCTTTCTTCGTATGCTTTAGAAGGATTTTTGTATTTATAAGTTCCTTTCCTAGCATAACAGAACTTGACGCAGTCGCCAGCAAATGGACATGTTACTTTGCCAGTTACAGACTTAAACGCTGGTATACCAAAATTTAATATGCGCACACCAAAATGTTTTGACGTACGCAGCATTTTAGAATTCTGTGATAATAATTTCATAATTGTATTATCAACGAAGTGTTGTTGTTTTGTTGTGCGGTTATGTGTTTTTCTCAAACACAAACAATATGTTTTCCCAAGCTTTTATTTCAAACTCTAATCTAGCTATAGCGGTTTCTTTATACTTGTTTTTGTTTATCAATGGATTATAACTAGAGATCGTATCTGATAAAACAATTTTGTGATCAGATATATTTTTCATTATTAACTCTCTAGAAACAGAATCAATATATTGTTTAGAATATTCTATCGTTTCTATATCTAGTTTCATTGTGTTTCTACTATTAAACTTAAAGCTTTTATATAACCATTCCAATACGCTGTTTCTTCAGTAAGACCCCTATATTTACAAACATTGCGGTTGTACTTAGCTTTTCTGTATTGCTCAATTATTATTTTCTCATTTTTCATCGTTAAGACTATTTATATAATCTTCATAACGTAGGCACTCGGCACACACCCATTCATCTTTAGTTGGACTGTTTTGTAAAATCTTTCTGTACACCTCATTTGGTGAGCCGCACCTATCGCATCTAATACTGTTCTCTAATCCGTATGGATTCCAATCAGCATTATCCTTGAAGTCGCTTGACACCTCTACGTACCATAGACCGAAGTCAAAGATGATAGACCAAGCTACGTTTGGGTATCGTAACCACGTTACACCAATAGCAAACTGGTCAACGTATTTTCCTTTGCTAATTTTCATTGTCAGATTTTGTTTGGTTATTCGGATTTTCTCCGAGTTGAGGTTCATTTTTTGACAACTCTACGATAAAGTCAGCGACCTTCTCGCACTGCTGCTTGTTTAGGAAGTAAAGGCTGTTAGAATGGAACGTATGACGAATCTTATCGTACACCAACTTCTTTATCAGCGCCCACTTTTCTTCTTCTGTTCTCATTTGTACTTGCGTATTACTTCAAAGGTTCTCTTAATGTCAGAATCAAGATGTGGTTTTTGTTCTGCTCTCACAGGATACCAAGCAATAGTATAACCGTGGTTTGCATTCCAGTCTTCTTTCTTCACTCTGTTCCCGTTGACGCTGTGCAGATATATCCAAGGGATGTTACCCATCAGCTCAAGCTTAATGCCGATACGCTTCATACGATTGATGAAGATGTCAACCTCGTTCATTTCTCGTTGGTTTTGTATTCTTTATCAAAAGAATCTGCAATCTGACGGGTGGTCAAATCTCCGTACTTGAAAGCGAAGTCAACCATCTGCTCCTTCTCCATTTCTTTGGCTTTAATTAGAATATCATTTGCGTCTGTAAATTCTGATTTTCCATAAAGAAATTTTGATAACTCAATGTGTTGCCACTCTACTGCTGTCTGTTTCATTTCTCGTTTGTTTTAAAGGTTTCATTTAATAGTTCTGCTAAATCTTGGGCATCTTCTCCGATAGACCCAATTATCTTTCCGTCTACAAGCACGTTGTATCCGTATTCATCACAACATCCGTCTCCGCAGGTGTGCCAGTATGGTTGAAGTTCTATTTTCATTTCTGCTTAGCGTCAAAGTCTGAATACTTCAGCCCCCACATTACATTGAACCAGCGCATCTCCTTCTCTGCATAGACTGCTCGCATCTTGAGTTCCTTCATAAGGTACTGCTTACCCCACTCCTTCAGTTCCTCTCCCTGCTCAAAGGTCATAGTGTACTTCTGAAACCACTTGTCTACGCCACGGATGTCGTCGTAGGTTACGTCGTGTCCAGCAATATCAAACATCTTATTGATGATGTCAACGATTGCCTTCTCTTTCTTTTGTTCTCTTGTTAGTCGTTTCATTCTTCAGTGTTGAAATAGTTAGACGTGCTACACTCCTCACACAACCGCTTGCCCTGCATCACAAGACCGAGCTTTGGTGTATGTGTAGTCACCTTCTGGCAGTGTAAGCAGAACTGCTTACCTCGTTTGTGGATTGCGTCTTGTTTCATAATGTGTGTTTAAATGCACAAAGTGTGTAGGTTTTGTGTGATTTATTACACATTATCCTCAATTAGAATCTCCCAATAGTCGTCGTGTTCAACGAACCCATTAACAATTCCTTGTAGTAAATACAGCGACATATTAGTGCCCAAGGATATAAATGGTCCGCCGCTTGGGTCAACAAATATAATCTTGTCGTCATCATTCCACCCGTAGCGCGTGTACTTGAAGTCTCCCTTCCAGTCGATGTTGCCGTTCTCGTTCTTTTCAAACGTGAACTCGTCTTTATATCTGTTAGTGTACTTAATCATTGGAATGTTTGAATTTTAGCATATACTTCTTTTAGTTCAGACCAAGTACCTAAGTACGTAATTGCTCTAACTTTTCTGTTGTCAATCCATACGTATTCTTGTCCGTCTTTGATGCGTGGTTTATCCATCACTAATCCATGATACTTGAATCCGTGGTCACTCAACCATTTTTCTGTAACGGCACGGTCTTTTGATTCTCTTGCTGTGAAAAAAGTTATAACATTACCATCTTCATACCACTTGTTTATGATTTTTAAAGCGTTGTCATAAACTTTAGCGTATGGGAACAAATGACTTTCTTCATTTTTAATGTCATCGCATATTGTTCCGTCAATATCAATTAAGAATACTTTATTCATTTTGTTTTTACTTGGCACCCCTGACAGGAATCGAACCTGTAACCTACGCATTAGAAGTGCGTTGCTCTATCCAGTTGAGCTACAGGGGCATAATAGTACGCTCGGTGGGACTCGAACCCACGTGTGACCAGTTACCCTTTCTACAAGGTATAAGCTTGAGGGGATACGAGCGTTTATGCTTTAAAACTCAGGATGTATATCGCTATCATTTAGCGAATCGTAGTGTTCTCCGTTGTTTCCATTGCGTAGTATGATCATCATACGTTGCTCTGCTTCTTTTTCTTCTTCGTCAATCTCAATTTGTTGGAATTGCGCGTGTACTGCGCAGGCATTGACTATGTATTTCTGGTCGTCTCCAGGGTCGTCGTCAAGTATCACATTATTGTTCATTGTTCCCAATATATGAATTTGTAACCATCAGTATTATTAGATGCTTTGTTTTTCGATCTATCAATCATTGATTTACGTTCTAGCCATCTAGAATACATTTTAGCAACTACTGCATCTCTTTGTCTTTTAAATGGATAGTATTTTCTAACCTTAGCATTAGCTATTCTTAAAAAGTCATTCATCTGCTTGTCGTCCATCTCCTTCTTCTTGTTTAGTGTTGTAAAGCATACTGCAAAATAAAATATATGTAGCTATTTTATTATAAATATACTCAGACGGTAGACCATCGTCTTTGTCTGACTTTATAACATTTATAGCAAATTTAGCTGCTAGTTTTTCAACAAACACGCTAGCAGCCTCTGCTCCGAATTGTTTATGTACTTCATAAACGCTCTTGCCTATATCTAGAGGGTTTATTTCACTTATGTTAAAGTCTTCCTGATCCATTGTAATACTGCTCAACTATGTTTATTGCCCTGTCCATAGCTTGTAAGTTGGCAGTGTGCACGTTTTTGTTTTTGAGCATCCATTCAACGAATTTAGCGCTTTTAGAAATACTTTCTGCAAGTTTATCTTGTTTCATAATTAATGTTGTTGCCAAATCATCATTGTTCCTGGATCATACCACTCGAAATACCAACCGTTTTTTTCAACAAGTTCGTTGATTTTTGGATGTACGCCAAATGTGTTGTTCCAAGTATCACTATAGTAATCGAAGAACTGTGGAGTGTAATCTGCAGCTAACCAAATGCCTTGATTTTCTACTTTGTGACCATAAAAATCAGATGCGGTACCACACACTTTAAGACCTTTTTCCGAAAGCAGGTCCATTAATTTACTAATATCAGTAGCCATTTTCGTCTAAATAAGCTTGAATTAATTCTTCTAACTTGTTAAAAAACACAATGTTAGAACCGTTTTTATCCACGATTAACGCCTTTGAACCTATAGATAGGCTAATTGCATTTACATAAGCATCCCAGCCTGCTTGAGCGCCAGTGCCAGATTCGTAGTCTAATTCTGCTGGAGAATATTCTGCAGATCCGAACACATCAACTTCAATGTGATCGTTAAAAGGCATTAGCCCAGTTAATTCTATTTTTGACATTTAGCTGTTGTTTTATGTATTATCAAACGGTGATCGTTACTTGGTTGTGAGGTAAATGTTTTTATTGATCTTACGGTTGTGTGAAATGCTCCACTTGTGTTCATTTGCAGTCACGTAGTCAAGTATGTATAGCAAACGATCCTTACGGCTGAGAATCTTTACAACCTTACCATCTATACGCGGGTTGATTGGATAGTATTGGTTTGAGAAGTTTTTACCAATGTTGCGTTGGCGTATTACGTTTCCAGCAAGTGTTTCACTGATTGTGAATCCATATCGCGTTTGCCAATATGTACTACCGTTGTTAAGGTTTTTCTTCGGAGCAACAGGTGTTAAGCCAGCGTCAATAAGCTTTTTCCAAGCGTTGCCTTCTGATTTGATTTCGTCATAGACAATAGTGAGTTCGTAGGGTTTATTTGTCTTTTTCATTTTTTTCTGATTTTTTATCTAGGTATTTTGACAATAAGAATACTGATACTAAAAACAATAGGAATATTGAAAACGGTATAATCTTGTTTACTACAGTAAGATACTTGAGCATTTTTTATTTCTTTTTAATCTATTTAATCCGCTGTCTTTTAGTTGACGCGCTTTTTCATCTGGAATATCTAATTCCATAGCTATTTGCTTAATAGTCTTGGCATGTTCAAACGCGCCTAAATACATTGACACAACCTTGAAGTGCATTGGATTTAAAACCTTCTCTGCAGTTTTCCAAAACAGATTTACTGTAGACTCCTGTGTTATATCTTCATCTGGTTGTGCGTAGGTTGTGTTAGGCAACACATCAGATATTGTAGTTGATGATTCATCTCCAGACAGCGTAGCGTCGCTAGACGTCATCTCTGCGGTGTGGTTGAACATGTCTAAAACAAAACTCTCTTCAACGCCAAGATGTTCTGCAATCTCAAAAGGTTCTGGTTCTCTAAACAGTTTCTGCTCGAGCTCAGACGATGCCTTGCGTATCCTATTCATATTGGCATTCCTATTGCCTGGCGTGTATATCTGCTTTGACTTAGTGTCAATTGAGTGTAGTATACTCTGCCTGATCCACCACACGGCGAACGATATGAACTTAAAACCTCTTGTTGGATCGAACCTGTCAACAGCCTTAATAAGGCCGATGTTGCCTTCTGATATTAAGTCTTCAAGCTTCATACCAGATACTTGATACTGCTTGGCGACAGATACAACAAACCTTAAGTTTGCGCGCGTTAGTTTTTCTTTTGCAACTGGATCCCCTGTTTCGTAAATGATTTTAGTTAATTCAAATTCTTCTTCTGGCGTTAATAGTTTTTCTTTAGAAAGCTCTAAAAAGTATTTATCTATTGATTTGCTTTCGCGTTTAGTAATCTGATTGGCGATCTTAAGTTGGCGCATTAATCTAAAAGTTCTGGATAAAATTCTCGGATAGTCATCTTATCCATTTCATAATATGGCGATGACAAGAAATCAAACAACTGTTGCTTTGTGCCCGTTAACAAGGCTATGCCGTAGTTGGTTTTACAGGCGATATTAAACTTGGCACATAAAGAAACAAACTCTTGCTCTGGACCAACGTAGTCTAGATCAATAGTTAAAAGTTCTTCTTGCATTAGTAAACGTTTTTAATAAGTATTCTTTGGTGCGAACTACCGTCCCATTCGACTTCATAGCCTGCGGTTTCAAACGTACGGCGGATTTCTTCACCGTCACCAGCCCACGCGATGTATAGGTTGTTTGTATCTCTAAGATGAGACTTGTCTTGTGCGTGGTAGAAAACAACCTTTTGCTCTTTGCCTTCTGGCACGGCACTCCATCCGCACCCCTGGCAGCACATGAAGTTTTGCCTAGCGAAGTACCCTAGTTTACGCAGTTCTTTAAACACTGCGGTTAATTGGCTATTGTCAACACTATAGCGATTGCTGTATCTCGTCGAGCGCCTCATAGTTGATGTCTCCGTTTTGGTTAATGATGTTGTTTTCAATAAGTGCACTAGCGGCGCGGCCGTAAAAGCCTTGTAGTTGCCAAGCCATACCCGTGCGGATAAGGGTTGAGAACATATTTATAGTGCTAATGTCATCTAGTTCGCCGTTTTCAAAGGCGATAATGTTGTCTAAAGAGAAGTTGTCTTGCATTGTGGTCGTTGTTGATGTAACCAAGAGGCGCTACAGACGTAACGCCCCGTGGTACATTATTATCAACTACTTTGACGTAACGCCATCGTGAAGATTAAGAGATAATGCTGAAGTACGTACCGTGACCTGGGCGCTCAACAATATGTTCTTCGCCTTCGATTACAAACTTAACTCGCTTGCAGTCTGCAAAGCCGATCTCACGTCGCTCCATTGCTGTTGATGAAGCGTGACCATTTCTGATGTAAATCTTTTGATCTGTTTCGTGTGTATTTGTGTCAACTGTAAAGCTATCACCAAAGTTGTGCCATTCTTTTTCTGGTTGCTTGTAACCACCTTCTTCAAGAACAGAGATTACAACTGGTCGTTGATCATCTGTAGCAGCCAATATCATTTTTTCTGCAAACTTCTTGGTGATATGAACTTCTTTTGTGAACGGACTGTTGTTCTCTGCGATTTGTGAACTGATCTTTTCTTTCCAGTCAGAGCAAGCTACATCGTAGATTTTACCAATGCTTTCACGCTTTAGCTTAATCATACTTGAGTCATCTGCTAGCTCTAACCAACGGGCGTTGCACCACATATTGTCGTCTTCGGCGAAGCTTACTCGCGCGGTTTCGTCGCTTGGGTCTACGATGATTACTTCGCCAGTTTTGCCAAGGTATTCGCTACTAATGACACCAACGCCTGGACCTTCTGTAAGGTTAACTACTTTTACTTGTTGTCCTTCTTTGATTTCGTGGATTTTCATAAAAAAATAAAATTAAGGTTAAGTGAAAATTAAAGGTTATAACTAGTGTGTATAGCAACTACTGCTGCGGGAAAAACTTATCTGTATTGCGTTTGACATATTCTAGCCCAGCGATGAAGCCGACGTCAAAGATGCGCATCATCTCTTCTTGAGAACCAGCGAGTTCAGTGAACTCAAGGAACTGTTTGTCATCGGAGAATGATACGTAGATGCTGGCCATCTCATTCATTAGCCATTGCTGCATTAGTTGTTCTTGCTCAGTCATAGTGCTGTTGTTTTACATAGATATTATCAATGCGCTTGCGTCGCGCGATCGTGAGGACGAAGGCGGAAGTAGTTATCCGCTGTTCCACGGTTAACTACGTCAAACACGACCTCGCCAGTATTGACGTTCTCAATACAAATGCGGAAATAGCCTGAAAAACCAATCTCAAAGCATCTATACTCTGGACTACTAGATAAACCATTTCGGATGTATAGATTGTTGCCGCTGTGCATTTCTAAGTCTATATTGTAGAAACGCTTTTTAACCAATCGCTTATGGTACTTGTTATCCGTGATTGTATCCAAGAATTTACTGACTACGCTGTACTTGCCCCAATGGTGCATTAGTATTTCGTAGAAAACCCAGTCTTTAGGATCTGGGAAAACGTTAAAAACATCGTAACTAAACAGTCTACCTAAAAAGTCTTTCTTGATGTCTAGTTTATCTTCAAGCGGGATCATAGACATGTCAATAGCTTCAAAGAAATCACCTAAATGCTCTTGCAAATCTTTAGGGTTCTTAATCACGCTCTTACCACTAAGTGGCCTGATGAAGATGCGGTACTCATCTCGCTTACCAGACGTGGTGAACGCAGCGCCATCGGTTTGGTACACCATAGTGAAGAAGTCTAAATCATACTTGTTAGACACAAGCAAACCACCGTTCACCTCTGTGAGTGCATCGTTGCCGTAAAGCTTAAATTCTTTGCCGAAGTGATAGCAACCACCGTTGAGTAGTTTTTTGAACTCAACTTCTTTGTCGCCAGCGTAGTTTTCGATTAAGAAGTCAACCTCTTCCTCGCTCAAGTGAACCACATCCATAAACACATTAGAACCAGCCATATCTTCAAACTCTCGGCGAGCCTTGCCTGGCAAATCAAAGTAGAACGGCTTTAACTCATCCAGTTCTACGTAAGTTATTTTTTCTTTCATAGGTTTTTAAGTTAAATGTTAGGGCGACTGCCTAGGGCTAACTACAAGTGCAACCTTTAATCCATCGGTGAAGCCAAATGCACCAGTAGAAAATACCCTAAGCAATCTGGTCTAACCCTTGGCTCCACCAATTTTCTTAATACTACCGATCATAGCCCATCCGATGATAAATCCAGACATAGACGAGATAACGGCGTTATAATCTTCAACCATACCCTTGTTATCAGGGTCAATGTCAAGCTTGATACCGAACTCGTCATTAAGCATTTCTAAAAGCATTTCAAACGCAATAGAACTCTGTGCTTCGACCTCGGTGGTCATAGACTCTAAGTGCTTCTCAAAGTCTTCGTAGATAAATGAATCTTGCATACTAATTATTTTTTAGGCATTGTCTTATACCAAACATTCTTGTAAACCATATTGAACGCCAGTGAACCGATGTAGCCATCTAAACCTTGGCGCTTGTACTCATTGTACATAGCTTCGTGCATACCCGTTATAGTTGTAGCGTTGAAAACGCCTGACGGGTTTAAATCATCAAAAGTCTCAAGCAACACACCGACTAAAGCGGAGCGTAAGCTATCAATACTAGGTTCGTGGGTTTGTAGCATAACTAAGTTGTGTTTTTACATAGATATTATCGTCTGTCTTGCGTCATAAGATTGTATAGTTGACAACTACACCATTTTATGGTTAAAGCTCGTTAGATTCAACTACAGCCGTGCTAAACGATGCGGCAAGGATAACTAGGCCAAGCACAACCCGCACGTTCTCATCAATAGCATAGTAATCCATTGACCCAGTAAACAATACATAGAAAAAGTAAATAACAAACCAAAATAAAACCGATGACACAATAAGAACACCAATAAACCGAACGAGTGAAGTGATAACTTCCATAATCAAGGTGGATAAAGAGTTAAAGTGAAAAAAACTAAGAGGAGGTTCAAAACCCTATCTCACACTAAGTGAATAGGAAATGTCACCAAACTAAGCTGAAAAAACTGTGACATTTGCCTTATAAGTAGTATATAGTAACGGGCTATTGTCACACTTTTGGCGGAGTTTAAGGTTACTGGTAATGTCACCAGGTGAACCTCAAAAAAACTGTGACATTAGCCTTATAAGTAATAGATAGTAACAGGCTATTGTCACACTTTTAGTTTACTCTGCTATGAAGGTCAAACCTTGGCAGGTAAAGAAGTCGCTCTCACTTGTCTTGAAGGTTTTAGGTAGCTCGTTGAGCCTGTGACCTTCGTAAGTTTTTCCTTTGTACTGTAACTTGATACGGCGACTGTCGCCTGAATAAAAGAATTTTAGGAACATACCTGAGGATTTAAGGTTTAGGGTGATCGCACTGATCATTTGTATTATCAGACGCGGTGTGTATTAGGATTGTGTATAGCAAAAAATAAAAGGAAAAAAGGCACCCGAAGGTGCCCTTAATCCTTACTTCAATGCTTCTCGCACGAATTTAGGTAGGTTGTTACTATTAGTGTAATTCCCGTATTTATTAAAGCAAGGCATTGCTTCAAACTTAGCTTTAAACAGCTCGAACACTTTATCGTGGTCGTAGGTCATTTCTTCACCTTTAGTATTCTTAAAAGTGATAGTTAAACCTTTGCCGAGCATATTCTTGGCAATTACAAAGCGATTCTTGGTGACTGAGGTTGAGGTAGACATAGGAATGAGGTTTTAGACTGAGCGTCGATGCTCATCGTTATTATCCAATAGAGACTGTTTTAGGATTGTGTATAGCAAATTAAAAAGAAAAAAAGAGGAGCTTTCGCTCCCCTTAGTCACTTCAAAGCCTCTCTGATAAACTTTGGTAAGTTATTACTATTCGTATAGTTTCCATACTTATTGAAGCAAGGCATCTCATCGAACTTACTCTTGAACATCTCGTATACCTTGTCGTGCTCGTAGGTTACTTCCTCACCTTTGGCATTCTTGAATACAATAGTCAGTTCCTTACCAATCATATTCTTGGCGATCACGAAACGGTTCTTGGTTACTTGTGGCATAATAAGTGGTGTTAGACGTAAGCTTTAGTGCTTACATAGGGATTATCCATAGGAGCTCGTTAGAATCTTGTGTATAGCATACATAAAAGAAAAAAAGGGACCGAAGTCCCTCGTCTTACAGCATACTCGCCATATCTCTTACGAACTTAGGCAAGTTGTTACTGTTGGTGTAGTTACCGTACTTAGCGAAGCATGGCATCACTTCAAAGCGAGACTTGTTTGCCTCATACACCTTATCGTGATCGTATGTACACTCTTCGCCTTTGTGGTTAGTGAATGAGATGATGATTCCTTTACCTAGCATGCTCTTCGCGATAACGAAACGCTTCTTGGCTACTGGTGCTGGGGTGGGGGTGGCTGTCTTAGACATGATTAGAGGATTTAAGTTAGACATAGGTATTATCCATGGCAACTCGTAAGGATCTCGTGTATAGCATAAACAAACAATACCCTAAACATATTCAGAAACAATACACCAGCAGTCGCATCAACACTCAGTCAGTGGCGTAAAAGGCCTAAACCATATAGGTAAACGGTAAATAGGGCCCAGGCCCGGGTTTACAGATTGACTTTCCTAAACAGGGGCTTCCTCTCCCCGGAGGGGGCCAACACCCAACTTCTATACATCTAACAAAAAAAATACACCTCACCTCTATACATCTAACAACTAAATTAGCATTAATGGGAAGTCTTTAAATGTGATAGTGATAATATGGCAAAACAAAAGTTATCTGCGCAGGCATTGCGCGACAAAAGAGCTAGGGATTTGGCAGAGGCAAAGAGTCCGCGTAGGACTCGGATGCGTGCTGAGAACCAGAAGAAGCGCAGGGACGCTGAGAAGGATGGTCAGGACGTTGATGGAAAAGACTACGACCACAATTCTAAGCGCTTTGTGAGTGTTAAGACCAACCGTGGAGGCCACGGAAGGGGTACAAAAGTGTATAATACTAAGAGGTAATGGCAAAGAGTGCAAAAAAGAGGGTTTTCAATGCTAACGGAATCAAGAAGGTTGACAAGACTAGGGTTTCAGTTGGGTTGAAGAACATCGAAATCATAAATAAGCTGTCGCTATGATGCGTTTTTCTGCGTTTCTGGTAGTTTTACTGCTCTCGGGGTGCTCAGCACAATGGCACCTAAAGAAAGCTGTTAAAAAGGACCCTAGTTTGCTTGACAAAAGCATCGTCACCGTGGTTGATACGGTGCTGATTCCTGGTGTTGAGGTGCGCGATACTGTTAGTTTCACTAACACGGACACCATAGAGATCGTTAAGGACAACTTTCACGTTCGTTTGGTGAAGGTGCGTGATTCTATTTTAGTTGACGGTGGGTGCAAAACTGATACTATAGTGCGCAAGGTGTCTGTCCCTGTTGAAAAACTTGTGTACAAAGAGAAAAATACTTTCTTTGATAAGGTAAAAAGCCTTTCGTTCTATGTGATAGTTGTTATTATACTGGCTTCAATAGTTAGAAGGTTGATTAAAAGTGTTTGGTGGTATGAAAGACTGGGTAAATAAACTACTTGCAGTAGGAGACGATGTTTCATCTAAGCGTGTCATCGGTGTAATTGGGGCTTTGGTTCTTTTTGGCACTATGATAGCTAATAGCTTTTCACCTATTGATATTGCACCCAGTAAAGAACTAGTTGAAGCGGTTGAGTACATAACAATAGCGATGTTCTTTGGAACAGCTGTTGAAAAATTTGCAAATAAAAAATAATGCACGTAGCAGACGTAATGGAAGATAGAGGTTTAAAAAGGGTAGTTAGTATATTTAAGTACAGTGATAGTGAACCCAATGAGGTTTTTACGTCAATACTACATACGTTTATACTACCAGCGGCGCTTTACACAGAGATGTTTTCTTCTCCAATACTTTGTATTGTATCTATGTTTTGTGGTTTATACCAGGGATACGCTGTTTTATGGCATGGTGGTATTTCCATACGTTCTAATGCTGTTAAAATTGCATTTTTGGTTGCCGTAGCTACTGTTTTGAATTACTGGATGGAAGGTATGCTACACGGCTCTAACATGGGCTGGCTATTGGTTTTGATTTTCTCTGGTTGGAATATCATAAGAGTAGAAAACCAAAAACACATTAATGAACTAAAAAAGAAATACGCTAAGTAATGGACCTGGCTCAAGTTGTTATAACAGTTGTAACGGTGTTAGGCAGTGGTGCTGCCTTTCAGTTTTACACTAATAGGATGAAATTAAGCGCAGATGCTAAAAAAGATGAGCTAGCTAATAGTGATACGCATTTATACCGTGATGATCTTAAAAACCGTGTCCGTAACCTGGAGGAATTATTGGCTAGATCTGCTGATGAAAAAGATGAAATGCGTCAGCACATACTTAATCTAACTGCTGAGGTTCACTCGCTGCGTGTTAAGGTTGACTTCTTGGAGCGTGAGAATCAAGCACTAAAAATGCGTAAATAATGAAATTAAGTAAATATGTATCGCTTGCAGAGGTAACGCGTAGCGACACTGCAAAGCGCAGAGGCATCGACAACTCGCCAACCGAAGAGCATCTTGAAAACCTAAAGACTATATGTGTTGACATTTTTGATAAAGTCCGCGAGTACTTTGGTGTACCCATTTACATCTCTAGTGGATATCGCTCAGCCGCTTTGAACAAGGCCATCGGTGGTAGTGCTACGTCTGACCACAACAAAGGCTGCGCGCTTGACCTAGACCAGGACGGCCATGGCAACGGAGTAACCAACGCGGACGTATTTAACTTTATCAAGAACAACTTGGAGTATGATCAACTTATCTGGGAGTTCGGTTCTAGCAAGAACCCAGATTGGGTACATGTTGGGTACAGAAAGGGAAAGAATAGAAAGCAAACACTAAGAGCAATAAAGGACGCAAGTGGAAAAACAGTATATGCGCCGTTCAAGTAAGTTTTATATACAGCTTGACTATGATTTCATCATAAGCCAAATAGTAAGTGAAGCAAAAATAGAAACGGATAAAATAAAAGAAGAAAATGGCAAAGATAAAAGCACAGTCTGCTGTAACATTTAAGGCAAAACCAAAGGTCTCTAGACCTGGAGTACACGCTAAGACTAAAACTTCTAAAAATAAAGCGTCTAAAAACTACGCTAAACCATACGCGGGGCAGGGTAAGTAATTCTATTTTTAGTAAATTTGTGTAGTGTTACACAAAAAATTACTATAATGGAATACAATAATCCAAGTGAACTCATTAAAGAGTTGACATTCAGCGCCAGGGCTAGAAACAGAATGAAACAAGGCGTTGACAAACTAGCAGCCGCAGTTTCATCAACGTTGGGGGCCAGCGGAAAGTGCGTTATATATGAAGACGCTATGGGTAGACCCATTATCACTAAGGATGGTGTTACTGTAGCTGAGTCAGTTGTACTTAAAGACCCGCTAGAAAACATCGGCGCAACGCTTATCAAGGAAGCCGCAAAAAATACTGTTAAAGAAGCTGGTGACGGAACAACCACCGCTACGGTGCTTTCACACGCTATCCTTACGCACGCATACGAGATTATAGAAAACGAAAACCTTCGTGAACTAAAGAAAGGTATCGAACAAGCGACAAACGACGTGATTGACTTACTGGAGTCAGCCAAGGTGGAGGTATCTGGAGACATGCTTTACTCTGTCGCCAACATATCCACGAATAATGATTCAGAGCTGGCAAAAGTGATTTCAGAAGCATTCACAGCCGTTGGTAACAGCGGCGTTGTCCTAATGGAGGAGTCTGAAACAGACCTAACGCACGTTGAGATAGTAGACGGCGTACAGTTTGACTCTCCACTCAAGTCGCAGCACTTTATTACAGACGCGGACAAAGAAAAAGCCGTTCTGGAAAACCCATATGTACTTATCATGGACTCTAAAATTCCTAATATTAGGAGAATACAAGGAGTTCTAGAATTTGTAATCAAGCAAAATAGATCGTTGCTTATTATCGCAGACATCGAACAGCAGCCACTCGGTGCACTGTTGATGAACAAGGTACGCGGTAATATCAAGGTCAATGTTGTGGATCAGCCCGGCTTTGGACCAACGCGGCGTGATACGCTTGAAGACCTAGCTGCAATAACCGGTGCTAAACTCATTTCTGATGAACTGGGTGACGATATCGATTCAATATCTGTTGATGCGCTGGGAGAGGCCGTAAAAGCCGTTACGGATGGAAAAAACACCGTTATCACTGTTGAAGAGACGAGTGAACTGGTTAGCGAGCGCTTAGCGATTGCTGAGGTAAAACTTAAAAGCGAGCAAAATCCGTTTTTCAAAAAGAAGATCGAACAGCGCGTAGCAATGCTTAGCGGTAAGGTTGGTATTGTAAGAGTTGGTGCTAACTCTAAAATAGAGTTGAAAGAAAAGAAAGATCGTGTTGAAGACGCTATCTACGCTGTTAAGGCCGCTATTCAAGAAGGAATTATCCCAGGCGGTGGTATCGCACTACTTAACGCATCGGCAAAACTAAATAAAACTGGAAACTCCAATGGCTACAATGTAGTGCTTAACGCAATTATGGAGCCTTGGATCAAAATAATGACAAATGCCGACCTAAATCCAGAAGATAGGAAGTACAAAAAGATGAAGCCAGGTCAAGGCGTTGATGTAGTGACTGGAGAAATTGTTGATATGGTTGAGGCTGGTATCATTGACCCGCTACTAGTTACTAAGACAGCGCTGAAAAACGCGTCGTCAGTTGCCGCAACTATTATATCGGCAGACGCTGTTATCTCTAACGTTAGAATCGATTAATATGAGAGCAGTTAATTACTACCTGATAGTCAAAAAGTTGAAGCAAGAGGTCGTCAACGTTGGCGGCCTTGAGCTTAACGATGCACTTGCTGAGCAGCGTTATTTAAAGGCAGAAGTTATTTCTGCTGGAGATAAAGTTGATTTTGTCAAGGAAGGTGAAGTTGTATACTATGACCGTCACGCTGGACACGAAATAACTTTTGAAGAAAACGTTTATCAAGTCATCAAAGTCGGTGATATTGTAATAGTAGAATGAGGTTGAGTTCGCACGACATCCGCGATCTAAAGTTGTTCAAATACTATAGGTTAGTGAGAAAGTGGGCGTGTGATCAGAATGGCCTTAACGATGCAGATCTAGAATTACTTATGTATCTAGACTGCTTGGGTAGATTTAACCGAAAAGACTATATGGACGGAACGTATGCATATCGTTGGGATAAGCATCGTTGGGAACGCCTAAGATCAGAAGGTTGGATCTCCGTTTGGAGAGAACGCAATAGAACGACACAGAAGTACGCTATATATCAAGTTTCTCAAAAGGGTAAAAACCTTATAATGCGCATATACAGAATTCTTCTTGGTGAAGAAGATGTTACGCTAAGTAGTAGAAGCGTTTATTACAATAATAAGTCATACACCGCTAAAGTTAGAAACAAGGCGATAGATGACATGGTAAAAGACAAAGACAGATGACAAAGCCAATAACGCATAAGGCGAAAAACCACGAGAACAATAGAAGGATGATGAATCCAACTATAGTTATTGTAGATTTAGAGCCTGGCGTTGTAGCCGAGGCCAATATAGACGGAAGTATATACATAGACAGAAAAGCATCTCCTAGTAAGATGAAAGAAGCTGTGTCTCATGAGAAAGTGCATTTAAATCAGATGAGTAGAGGTGATCTTTCTTATGACTCACAAAACGTTTACTGGAAGGGTAAGATCTACAACAGAAACAATATGAACGAGGGCAGCGGAAGTCTTCCCTGGGAAAAAGAAGCATATAAAAAAGCTAAGAAATGAAAAGCAAACCAATTACTGCTAAAGCATCTCCGTTAAAGATTAAAGAGGAGAAATCAAAAAAGACAACCACTTCGTCAACCTCATATGAGACTGACGCAAGTGGAAACCTATTTAAGGTGGACCGCTCTGCGTCCGCTGGCGATGTATTAGCATCGGCCGCGCAACCATCTGGTGGCTCTAGCGTGCCTAAAGCCGCTGCTAGCGGATCTAAAACATCTAACCCAGACGCATACGTGGCCGGTTTGAAAAAGCGCTTCCCCGGAGCAACTGGTCAAGATCTTGTTCAAGCAGGTTATATATCTAGCGCATACGCTGATAGATTCCCAGCTAGCCAACAAGCTTCTAGTTCTTCGTCTTCTTCTACTTCATCTATGGAGTCAGAGACTAAAACTCCGGTGATGCGTCCAGCAGAACCCGGTAACGAAGGTATGACGACCGATACTCGTTGGAACTGGCAGCAGAAGAACATCAACAGAACGCAGCAAAGCCAGCGTAGATCTAACCGCAAGCAAGCTCGCGCTGACATGAAGTACATGGAGTCTCAAGGTCTTGTTGAAAGAACCGGAGATGGTGGAAGAGGTCAGGGCTATAGATTGACTGAAGCTGGTTCTGCAAACGCAGACGCCGCAAAACGCTATGATCTAAACCAAGCTGATATTTTTGGAGTTGATCAAACTAGATTTACTAGAGACGAAAAAGGCAATATAACTGGTCGCAACGAATCGTACAACCCACAGGACTCTAGAAAGAACAGAGCGCAAACTGGAACGTACAATCCTCACGATGTATATAAAGAGGCAAGACCTGAAGAGCAGTGGAATGTCAATAGACACGGTGATTATGGTAATACAACCACGTCTTCTAGCTCTTCTAATAATAGAACTGAGTCGTCTACTATGTCTAGTCCTTCTGATTCTAGAGCAGAGTCTTCTACTATGTTTGGTAATGCTCCGCAGGAAAAGATCGAACTACCGGCAAAAAAGCAATCGCTAGATATTTCTCAGCCGAATGTTGAAATCATGAGGCAGGTTCCAACGGAGCGTACGTACGATGGTGGTCAACTTGATGAAGTAGATGTTGTATCTGGCTATAGTGAGCCTGATTTCTCTGAAAAATCAATACTTGGTTCAGAAGGATCTTCAAACGCATTTTTAAGCGGACTAGAGCAAGGTTCTACTTCTGGGTTGAGAAATGAATCTGCACCTATATCAACTTCTGGTAAATACCAGTCAAGAGGAAATATGGAGGCTATAGATCAAGAAGAAACTCCACTGCAGATGAAGTACAAGCATAATCCAAGAATGATGTACAAAGACTCTCCCGCTAAGATGTGGGGAGATGCTAAGACCGAAGCTGGCGACAAAGGCGTGTTTAACAAAGTAAAGTCTGAGACTGCTTCTAAACCAATCACTAAGTTCTCTAATGGTGGAGGATTTAAAATGAAAGGCTTTAATAAATAATGGCTAAGAAAACTAATCCTTGTTGGAAAGGATACGAACCTATTGGTATGAAGACTAAATCTGGTAAAAAAGTACCAAACTGCGTTCCAATTACTAAGAAAAAGAAATAGTATTACTAAATGGCTAGAATCAGTACCTACGTTAACGATACGACAGTATCAGGTCAAGACAAATTGCTTGGTAGTGATTCGACTGAAGCAACTAGAAACTTTCCTGTTTCTTCTTTAGCCGGTTACTTAGACAACAGTGGTAGTATAACAATATCTGATCAATTAAACTTAAGATTTATAACTGAGTCTGATGATATTGCTAACGCCACGTTTTTTAAAGATGGATTTGGCGGTGATGGTAGTAATATTAATTCTTTGCAGATCATATATGTCAGTAAAAGAGACGCCGCTGGTAATTCTTTGATAGAATATACGAAGAAGATATTCGGTTATAAAATAAACCTAATAGAAATAGGTAATAAAAATAACTTTGCTACTTTTTCTGTAAACTATATAATTAACGATGCTGTTTACACTAACTTTTTTAAAGTTTCTATTCAAGCAGTTAGTGGTAACGGTGTTTTATCTTCAGATAAATACTATTCATTTTCTATAGTATCTGGTGATGAAGCTAAAAATTATACTCACGTTCAAGGAACACCAGCTTCTGTTTGGGAAGTACAACATAGTTTAAATAAAAATCCATCAGTAACAATTGTTGATTCTTCAAATAATGTTGTCTACGGTCAAATAGAATATTTAGATTCTAACAATGTTCGTTTAACTTTCGCTAGTGCCTTTAGTGGCAAAGCATATCTTAATTAAAAAATTATGGCAATTCCATTTTTGTCCCCTATAGATCTTGGTGGACTAGAAATACTAAACGTAAAAGCTCAATTCATATCTTTCGGGTCTTTGCCTTCCGCGGCTAGCCACGAGGGTAGATTTGTATATGACTCAACAAACAAGGTACTTAGATACTCTAATGGCGTAGACTGGATTGACGTGTCTGGCGATATTAGAAGTGTTTCTGCTGGAGATGGTTTAACTGGTGGTGGAAATAGTGGAGACGTTACTCTTCACGTTGGAGCTGGTACTGGTATTACGGTAAACGCTAATGACGTACAGCTTGACATCACCAATACCCGTAACGTCGACCACACTGGTCTTAACGTAACCGCAGGTGATGGTTTGACTGGTGGTGGTGAATTAACAGCTGGTGTTACGCTTAATGTTGTAGCTACTACCAATGCTGGTATCGAGGTTGCTGCCGACGCTATTCGCTTTAAGAACTACGCTAATCTGACCCAGTACAACGTTATGATGTGGGGTCCAGGCGGACAACTAACGAATGCCCCGATTGTACGCACGGTAAACCAATCGAATGAGGAAATTATCACGATTCAAGGTAACCTTATCGTTACTGGTACGACCACGAGCGTAAACTCAAACGAGGTAAACATCGGCGACAGCATCATCAAGCTTAATTCTGATGCTACTGGCACCGCAACACAGAATGCTGGTTTTGAGGTTGAGCGTGGTGATGACACGAACGTATCATTTATCTGGGACGAGACTGCTGACCGATTCTCTACCGTTGACCAGAAGTTGCACATTGGTTCTGTTGATACTATTGTTCCAGGTAGTGATGATTTCTTTTATGTATATGACAACGCTATAGGAGAAACTGGTGAGATTAAGAAAGCCACATACAATTCTGTTGCTAACCTACTTGGTGCTCCTATACACTATTCGCTTGACGCGGCACAGGGTGCAGTAACTAAGGCTTCTAATACTTACACGGTAACTCACAACCTTGGTACTAAAGCTGTTAATGTTCAAGTTGTGGATTACTCAACGCAAGAGACTATTTATGTTGACGTTGCTAGACCAACTAACAATACCATAACAGTAACTTTTGCATCAACCGTCGTTGATAACGACTACTACGTTATCCTTATAGCTTCTAAGCGCACTGGAGATACGGTCGCCGGTTCTGAAAATGGCGACGCGCCTGACACGGCTAACGCCTAATAATTGACACGCTTGAGCAAACAATTGGGAGACTAAAATCTCCCTTTTGTTTTTCATGCTTTTATTTGCATTGTAATAGATTATTAGAAAATGAAGTTTTTATCTCAAGTAAACGTCAACACAGAATACACGCTACCAATAATAGATGGTACAAATGGCCAGGTGTTGACCACCGATGGCACTGGTGCGGTTTATTGGGGTAATGTTAGTGCTGGTGCAACTAATCTTGATGGGCTAACTGACGTTGAGATTACGTCACCGCAGGCTGGTCAGATACTTAACTATAGTGTACCATTGGGTGGCACCGTACCAGTATGGAGGAACATTACGTCTCCGTACGCCACAATAGCTTCACCAGCATTCACTGGGATTCCGACGGCCCCCACTGCGCCCACTTCAACTAACACCACGCAAATTGCAACTACTGCGTTCGTAAAGGCTCAGGGATATCTTACTAGCTACACTGAGACTGACCCAACGGTTCCTTCTCACGTTAAGTCTATCACAACTACGAATATCACCAACTGGAATGCAGCGTATGACGATTCAATCAGGGCGATTGCATTCAATACAACAAATGGTATTCTAACGCTAACACAGCAGGACACTGGCACGCTAACGGTTGACCTTGATGGTAGATACCTTACTTCTTTTACTGAGTCAGACCCAGTATTCGAAGCTAGTGCAGCATCAGGAATATCTAACGAGGATATTGCGCTCTGGAATGAAGCTTACGGATGGGGTAATCACGCTGATTACGGATACCTTACTTCGTTTACTGAGACCGACCCTACCGTTCCTGCTCACGTTAAGTCTATTACTACAACTGAAAAAAGTAACTGGAATACTGCATTTGGTTGGGGTAATCACGCATCTTATGGATACGCCACGGAGTCTTATGTAACTACAGCAATCGCAAATCTTGTAGACTCTGCTCCAGATGCTCTTGATACGCTAAACGAGTTGGCGGCAGCTCTCGGTCAAGACCCGAACTTCGCTACCACCGTAACGAATAGCATTGCCACTAAGATGCCTTATTACCACGGAGCTATTAGTGGTGACCCTGGTACAGCAGTAAACGGTGTAACAAGAATATACCCAACAGCAAATGGACCTTTTGGTTTAGGTCACTTTACTGTATTCACCGCACTGCAAGACAGTGTAAACTACGGATGGCAATTCACCGCTGTTGGCAATGAAGCATACTTTAGAAGTAGGGACACAACATATGGTTCTTGGAATAGACTTTGGTCTGGGTCTGACTTCACGTCAACTAATATTTCCAATTGGAACACAGCCTACAACGATAGAATCACCGCTGCTGCCGTAACAGGAACAAGCACTAAGACGCTTACGCTTACTCAGGGAGACGGTGGAACTGTTACCGCTACCTGGACTGATTATGACACGGATAACGATGCTCAGACGATTTCGTATAGTTCTGGCACTAATGAATTGTCTATATCGAACGGTAATAGCATCACCCTCGATGGACTAGCTACTGAGGATTACGTATTGAGTCAAGGGTTTACCACCTTCCAGCCTTGGAACTCTGGAACGGGAAGCATTAACTATACCGCTGGTAATGTCGGCATTGGTACTACTAGTCCTAATGAAAAACTGCATGTTAACGGAAGAAATATATTAGTTGGTGATCTTAAAATTGGTAGAGCTAACTCTGTTGATGATAGCGGTGGAGATGCGGTTCTTGCAATTGGTAAGCAAGCATTAAATACATATACAGGAAATACTAGCAATATGACTGCTGTGGGTGATTATGCCTTAGCAGCTACTACTAATTCTGGTACATCTAATGATGCTTTTGGATATAAAGCTCTTTTTGAAAATACTACAGGTACTTATAACAGTGCTTTTGGACAATCAGCGGGTAGAAAAAATAATGGTACTCAGAACGTATTCTTTGGACAATTTTCTGGACCATATTATGCCACGTTAACTGGTGGATATAACACTTTCATTGGTCCTCTTAGTGGCATTCAGTCTAATGGTGCAGCAGCAAAGAATACTGGTATTGGTGCATCAACTCTATACAGTCTTACAACTGGTGTAGAAAACGTAGCGATTAGTAGTGCTGCTTTATTTGATGTAACTACTGGATCCGGAAATATTGGTATTGGTTTTAATACTGGACGTGGGATTACTACAGGTTCTTATAATATTGTAATTGGTAATAATGTTACAGGTCTTTCTGCAACACTTACTAATAATATTATTATTGCGGATGGTCAAGGTAATAGAAGAATCAATGTTGACGCATCTGGTAACGTAGGTATTGGTACTGCGAGTCCAGGGGCTAAGCTTCACGTAGTAGGAAACACATATGTTCAGTCAGGTGTTTTATTTGTAGACACTATCGCTGGTTATGCTACAAACCTAGTCTCAATCGCTGCCAATACGAACTTTACGGTTCCTTCTGGAATAATCACCGTAGCCAAAGACCTTGGTACAAATGATTACGCCAATGTTGGTCAGCATAATATGCAACTCCGAATCAGGAAGGCGTCACTTGACGGTGGTTGCGCTCCTCGTGCGTTAGAGCTTGGCGTACTTGATAACGGAACTGCAATTATTCAGGCTAATCATTGTGGAATAGGATACAACACTCTTTCACTAAACCCAGTTGCTGGTCAAGTTTTAATAAATGGGAGCATTGCTGCCACTCAATCTTGGGTACAAGCTCAAGGATACATCACGTCAGATACGGATGCTCAGACACTAACGTATGACGCAGGAGCCAAAGAGATTTCCATCTCTAACGGCAATAGCATCACGCTAGAAAACCTTGCTACTGAGGACTATGTGAACAGCCAAGGGTTTGTTAGTAGTGTTCAGAATCTGGCCATACAAACAATCGGCGGTGATTCTGGTGCATTCAACCTGGACACTGTATCTGGTCAGCACGGATTTGTAAGATTCTCTACTGGCTCTTGGGGTGGTACTAATCCATACCCTGGTAACTACTCTCACATTCTGTCAATAAACCAGTCTACTGCCAACGGCAATAGGTTCGTTCAGATGTACTTAGGTGACGTTCCTGGGGCGTTGTTCTGGAGAATGAATCAGGGCGGAACAATTCACCCTTGGGAGAGAATATGGACCACTGGTAACGATGGCTCAGGCTCTGGGCTTGATGCCGACCTATTGGATGGAATTGATTCGTCAAGATTTATATATGGTCAGTCTGGCAATAGACGAGGAACTAATCTTATATCAAACTGGAATCAGACTGATTTTCCAGATGTAGCGTTTTTATCTGCGGAAAGCGGAGGAACCAATGCACCAACTGGTGACTATACTTATGGAACACAATACTCATTCCATAGAGATGGAGCTGGATACAGAACGCAGTTAGTCACAGCGCTATATAGCGATACCAGTATATACGTAAGGAACTCAAGAGATTCCGATGTTTGGACATCTTGGAAACGTCTATGGCATAGCGGAGATTTCTCATCTACCAACGTGTCAAACTGGAACGCCGCCTATAACGATAGAATCACAGCGGTTGCGGTATCAGGGACTCAGACTAAAACCATCACGCTCACTCAGCAGAATGGGGGCACGCTTACGGCTACGTGGACAGACTTCGATAGCGATACTGACCAACAGGAGCTTACGTGGGAGCAAGGAACTTCTACCCTCTCAATATCCAACGGAAACGCCGTAATTCTTTCTGGTTTCGCTACTGAGGATTATGTGTTTTCTCAAGGCTTTGTAACGTCTGCTGGAACTGTAGCTGGAGTTGTAAGGACCGTCACTGGAACCAACTCTGCCGAACTCGTCCGTGGCAATATGGGCGACAACGACCAAGCGAGAATCCTCGTCGGCGCCACAGCTTCTAACGCTGGATACTTAGAGATTGCAACGGCAGACGACGGAACTGAGCCTATCTACGTTAGACAGTATACTGGAGTATTTTCTTCGCTAACTAGAACAGCAACGCTTCTTGATGGCTCTGGAAACACATCGTTCCCAGGAAGCCTTACGATTGGCGGTACATTCACGGAGTCTTCATCTATTCGCTTTAAGGAGAACATCCAACCGCTTGAACCATCACTCGCTAAGGTTGAGCAACTGAATCCTGTAACCTACAACAAGATTGGAGTAGAGCAGGAGGAGATTGGTTTGATTGCGGAAGAGGTAGCTGGGCTGTTCCCAGAGGTTGTAACATACAATGAGAATGGACAGCCTAGTGGAGTCCAGTACCAACGCCTTAGCGTAATTTTGCTAAAGGCTGTGCAAGAGTTAACGGAACGAGTAAACAAGTTAGAAAACAAGTAATATGGCAAATCTTTTAAGTACCACTGTAAATGGTAGTCTATACGTTTCAGGTTCTGACGCAAACATACATGAATTAACCGTTGGTAGAGGAGCCGGTGATATCGCTATTAATACAGCTTTAGGTAATAGTGCTTTAGCTACTAACACCACAGGTGCTGGTAACTCTGCAATAGGTGCATGTGCACTTTTCTCCAACACCACAGGTTTTGGTAACTCTGCAATGGGTTTAAATGCACTTTACGCCAACACCACAGGTTTTTGTAACTCTGCAATGGGTTTCAATGCACTTCGTTTCAACACCACAGGTAATAATAACTCTGCAGTAGGTGCACATGCACTTTACGCCAACACCACAGGTGGTAATAACTCTGCAGTAGGTGTATGTGCACTTCGTTTTAACACCACAGGTGCTGGTAACTCTGCAATAGGTGCATGTGCACTTTACGCCAACACCACAGGTGTTGGTAACTCTGCAGTAGGTGTCGAAGCTTTACGTAATAACACAGCCTCAAACAACACAGCTGTAGGCTTCTGTGCATTAAGAAGTAATACAACAGGAACACTTAATACAGCTTTAGGTTGTGGTGCATTAAGAGATAACACAACGGGTTGTTTTAATACTGCTGTTGGTAACGGTGCTTTACAAGCTAATACTACAGGAGGTAATAACTCAGCTGTTGGTACTGAGGCGTTAAGATATACTACTACAGGACGATTTAACACAGCTTTTGGAGCTTTAGCTTTACGAAATAATATAGCAGGAAGTAATAATGTTGCTGTAGGTAGAGCTGCATTATATAATAGTACGGCCTCAAATAATACTGCTGTTGGATTTTGTGCGTTAGTAAGTAATACAACAGCCTCAAACAACACAGCCGTAGGCTTCTGTGCGTTAAGAAATAATACAACAGGAATAAACACAGCTTTAGGTTCTTATGCTTTAAGAACTAATACAACAGGAACAAACAATACAGCTGTTGGTAGAAATGCTTTATGTTCTAACACTACAGGAGGTAATAACGCTGCTTTTGGTGATAGAGCTCTTCTACTTAATACAACAGGTCAACAAAACACAGCTGTAGGTTATTATGCTTTAAGAGGTAATACAGTAGGGGGATGTAACACAGCAGTAGGTGTTAATGCATTAGCAAGCAATACAGTAGGCAGTTGCAATACTGCAGTAGGTTGGTGCGCATTAAGATGTAATACTACAGCCTCAAACAACACAGCCTTAGGTTTCTGTGCCTTATCTAGTAATGTCACAGCAATTGCTAATACTGCTGTTGGTGGATATGCTCTTAGACTTAGCACAGGCGGATTTAATACAGCTGTAGGGTATGGAACCTTAAGAGCCAATTCAACAGGTATTAACAATGTCGGTGTCGGTGCCCAAGCTTTATTTGTTAATACTACAGGTGCTAATAATACTGCTTTAGGACACTCCACTTTAGGAGCTAATACAACAGGAAATAATAATACTGCTGTAGGTTTCTGTGCTTTAAGATATAACACAACAGGAACCAGAAATACAGCTGTAGGTCTCTATGCTTTATGTTCTAATACAACAGCAAGTAATAACACAGCTTTAGGTGCTAGAGCTCTTCTACTTAATACAACAGGTCAACAAAACACAGCTGTAGGTTATTATGCTTTAAGAGGTAATACAGGAGGGGGATGTAATACAGCAGTAGGTGTTGCTGCATTAGCAAGCAATACAACAGGCAGTTGCAATACTGCAGTAGGTAGAAGTGCTTTATCTGTAAACACAGTAGGTACCGGTAATACTGCTTTAGGATACATGGCCTTATGTGTTAATGGATCAGGTTGTAGAAACACAGCTGTTGGTGATCAAGCATTATTCTCAAACACAACCTCAAACAATACAGCCGTAGGTTCTTGCGCTTTAAGAACTAATACAACAGGAATAAACACAGCTGTAGGCTTCTGTTCTCTAGCACTTAATACTACAGGAACTGCTAACACCGCAGTTGGTTATCTAGCTTTAGATGTTAATACTATAGGTACTAATAATACTGCTTTAGGACACTCCACTTTAGGAGCTAATACAACTGGTGTTAATAATACTGCTGTTGGTTTCTGTGCTTTAGCTCTTAATAATACAGGAACAGCAAACGTAGCTGTAGGTGTTTTATCTCAAGGTCTAAACACTACAGGTTGTATTAACACATCTATAGGTAATAGTTCATTAAGATGTAATACAACCGGATTCTGTAACACAGCTTTAGGTACTTCTACTTTATACTGTAATACAACAGGTCAACAAAACACCGCAGTAGGTACAGCTGCTCTATACCGCAACATTACCGGAAGCTGTAACACAGCCTTAGGTAACAGAGCACTACAAGAAAACACAGCCTCAAACCAAACAGCCGTAGGTTTCTATGCTTTAAGATATAACACAACAGGAATTGGAAATACAGCCGTAGGCTTCTGTTCATTAGCAAATAATACAACAGGTGCAAATAATACAGCAGTTGGTTGTGGTACTTTAGCTACTAACACAATAGGAGATATGCTATTAGCTATTGGCACTAATGCTTTAAATGCTAATACAACTGGCCGCAGTAATGTAGCTGTAGGGCCTAGAACATTATGTTGTAATACAACTGGTAAATATAACGTAGCTATAGCTGAAGGAGCATTATCTGCTAATACAACAGGTGAATCAAATATTGGAATTGGTATTAATGCTGCAGATAATATTTCTACTGGAATTAACAATGTTATAGCT
>Ga0222712_10000307_pt1 | contig 68184 bp, 54 predicted proteins | sample C33_657DmetaG_FD_165043 | JGI IMG/M metagenome (GOLD analysis project Ga0222712, IMG submission 165043) | Estuarine water microbial communities from San Francisco Bay, California, United States - C33_657D | ecosystem: Environmental > Aquatic > Marine > Unclassified | place: USA: California... | reverse complement strand
TCGTCATCGGCTGGATCATCCTCGGCCTCCTCGCCTTCAACTTCGTCCTGCGCAAACGCCGGCAGCAGTTCCTCCAGCTCACGGAGCACCGCGCTTTTGCGCAAGGCATGGGCTTCCTCGCCGGGACTGTCACGATGATCGCCAACGCCGCCGGACCCGTCATGACCGTCTTCCTGCTCTCACAGCGCCTGGAGAAACGCGAGCACCTCGGCGTCTTCTGCCGATTCTTCCTTTTCATCAACCTCTTCAAGCTGCCCTTCAGCAATTCCGTCGGCATCATCACCGGCCCCTCGCTGCTGACGAACCTCGTGCTCCTGCCGGGCGTCTTCCTCGGCCTCTTCCTCGGCTGGCAAATCCTCAAGCGCATCCCGCAGGACGCCTTCGAGAACACCCTCGCCATCCTGACCGCCTTTGCTGCGATTTGGTTGATACTTTAAAGGTAGAGACGGCGTCGAGAGAGGGGATAGGGGATGGGTAATAGGGGATAGGGGATTGGGGATGGGGGATGGGGAGTTGCAGCGGCGTTGACCCATGAAACCAGGTAGGGCGACCACTGCCGTGGTCGCCTAGTTGCATCACTTATCCCCAATCCCCTATCCCCAATCCCCTATCCCCTCCTCTGGGCCAATCATTTGACTTCCCCGGCCTTTCCCTTCCTCCTTCCCCCATGCCCCGCAAAGGTATCCTTCTCCTGAATCTTGGTTCGCCGAAGAGCACTTCCGTGCCCGACGTCCGCAACTACCTGCGCGAATTCCTGGGCGACGAGCGCGTCATCGACTATCCGGCTCCTTTCCGCTTCGCGCTTCTCGAAGGCATCGTCCTCCGCACCCGCCCCAAGAAGTCCGCCGCGGCCTACGCGACCGTGTGGACCCCGGAAGGCGCCCCGTTGCTCGTCACCACCGAAAAGCTCCGCAAGAAGCTCGAGGTCGCCACCGGCCTGCCCGTCATCACGGGCATGCGCTACGGTACGCCGTCGTGCGCCGAAGCGGTCCAGGAAGTCCTCAAGCACGGCATCGACGACCTCTTCGTGATGCCGCAGTACCCGCACTACGCGATGTCGTCCTACGAGACGGTCGTCGTGAAGATCCAGGAAGAGCTCGAGCGCCTCGCGCCGGGCCTGAAGTACCACGTGCTCCAGCCCTACTTCGACGACCCGGCCTACATCGACTGTCTGGTGGAGTCGGCCAAGCCCTGGTTGAGCAAGCCTTTCGACAAGATCTTGTTCTCGTACCACGGCGTACCGGAACGCCACCTCCGCAAGGGCGACGCCTCCAAGGCCCACTGCACCAAGGTGAAGGATTGCTGCCTGCAACCCAGCCCTTCGCACGCCAACTGCTACAAGCACCAGTGCGTGCAGACCACCCTGCTCTTCGCCAAGCGCGCCGGCCTCCGCGCCGACCAGTTCGAGATGTCGTTCCAGTCGCGCTTCGGGCCGGAAAAGTGGGTCCCGCCCTACACCGACGAACGCTTCGAGGCCCTGCCCAGCGAAGGCGTCAAGAACCTGCTCGTGATGTGCCCGGCCTTCACCGCCGACTGCCTCGAGACCATCGAGGAAATCAGCGAAGAAGGTAAGGAAGAGTTCCTCCACGCCGGCGGCGAGTCGTTCGAGCAGATCCCCTGCCTCAACGACCAGGACGTCTACGTGAAGTACCTCGCCGACCGCGCCACGAAGTGGACGGCGAGCCACAAATAATCCGCGGCCGCGGATTATTTGTTAGGAATAGGGGATAGGGGATAGGGGATGGGGTTGTGCGGCGGCTGCGCCGCCTGCCTTAAGGTAGGGGCGTGGTTTACCGCGCCCTCCTAAGTAGGTGGTCAAGGCGTAGCCTTGCCCCTACCCGAGGCAGGGAAGGTCACAGCCGCCCAAGCGGCGGCTCAAAATCGATGCAACTAGGCGATCACGGCAGTGATCGCCCTACCTAGTTTCATGGGTCTACGTATCTGTAGCCCCCATCCCCCATCCCCTATCCCCTATCCCCAATCCCCCATCCCCTATTACCCACCCTCACTCCTTCACCACTTCTTCGACGACGGCCTGGAAAGTTTCGATGCGAGCGTCGGGGGTGATGCCGTGACCGAGGTTGAAGATGTGGCCCGGGTCACCGGCATTGTCCTTGAGGATCGCGCGGACGGCCGCAGCCGCGGCGGCGGGCTCGCCAGGCATGAAGGTCGGGTCGAGGTTGCCCTGCAGGCAGATCGGACGACCAGCGAGCGCACGCACCTGCGAGAGCGGCATGGTCCAATCGACGCCGAGGCAAGGGACGCCGGTACGGGCCAAGGCCGCGGCCTGCGGGGACTTCCCCTTGGCGTAAAGGATGACGGGGGCGGCCTTCGGGAGGCGCTCCAAGACGGCACGGATGTAACGCAGCGAGAATTCCTCGTAATCAGCGCCATCCAACGCGCCGGCCCAGCTGTCAAAAATCTGAATGGCGTCGGCGCCGGCGGCGAACTGACGCGTGAGGTATTCGGCGACCGCCGTGGCCAACGTCTCGAGGAGACGGTGCATCATGCGGGGGTTCGACTTCACCAAGGCCTTGGTCTTCGGGAAGTCTTCCGAGCCGCCGCCTTCGACGAGGTAGCAGGCGAGCGTCCAAGGCGAACCGGCGAAACCCAGGAGAGCCTTGTTCATGCCCAATTCCTTACGGAGGAGGCGCAGGGCTTCGTAGACGTAGTTGAGACGCTCCGCGGCGCCGTTCACGTCCAGCGTGGCGAGGTCGGCTTCCGTCGAAAGCGCACGCTCCATGGCGATGCCGCCCTCGTCGCGGAAACGGTAACCAACGCCGAGGGCCTCGGGGATGACCAGGATGTCGCTGAAGAGGATCGCGGCGTCGAGCTGCGCGAAACGCCGGAGCGGCTGCAGCGTCACCTCGACCGCGAGGTCGGGCGTGCGCACCATGGTGAGGAAGTCGGACTTCGCCTTGAGCGCGCGGTACTCAGGCAGGTAACGACCAGCCTGACGCATGATCCAGACCGGCGGGCGGCCATGGGGCTGGCGTTGGAGGGCGGCGAGGAAGCGGTCGCGGGAGTTCATCAAGACGCCTTCACCCAATCCTGTGGTTTCAGATAATGCGAGATTAGTTCTGCTTCCGGGGTGCCCGCCGCCGGCTGGTGGCAGTAACGCCACTGCACGCGGGGCGGCAGGGACATCAAAATGGACTCGGTCCGGCCGCCGGACTGCAGCCCGAAGATGGTCCCACGGTCGAAGACGAGGTTGAATTCGACATAGCGACCGCGGCGGATCTCCTGCCACTCGGTTTCCCGGGCCCCATAGGGGGTCTGGGCGCGGCGGCGGAGGATCTCGGCGTAGGCCGGGCCATAGGCATCGCCGACCTTCTGCATGAGCGCGAAGGCCTGCTCGAAACCGCCCTCGGTGAAATCGTCGTAGAAGATCCCGCCGATGCCGCGCGACTCGCCGCGGTGCTTGAGCAGGAAGTAATCGTCGCACCAGGCCTTGAACTTGCCGTAGTTCGCGCCCGTGGCCGTCTTCGCGGCTTGGTGCCAGGAACGGGCGTCTTCTTCGAACCCGTAGTAAGGCGTCAGGTCGAAGCCACCGCCCATCCACCAGACCGGGTCTGGGCCGTCGGTGCAGAAGAAGCGCACGTTCATGTGCGACGTCGGGGCGTAGGGGTTCAGCGGGTGGTGCACGACCGAGACGCCCATGGCGCGGAAGCCACGGCCCGCGAGTTCGGGGCGGTTATGCGTGGCGGACGGCGGGAGCTTGCTGCCACGGACATCCGAAAAGGCGACCCCACCCTTTTCCATGACCGTGCCACCAGAAATCACCCGCGTGCGCCCGCCACCGCCTTCGGCCCGGGTCCATTCGTCGGTGATGTACTTGGCCTTGCCGTCGACTTCCTCGATGAGGCCGCAGAGGCGATCCTGCAGGCCGACCAGGTAGCTCCTGACGAGTTCGGGATTCATGGTGTTCGCATTAGACAACACCCTGACCACAGGGTCAACGCCCCTCGCCCGACGGGCCCGATTCTCCACGGCTTCTAATCACCCTTATGCAAAAAGGGCTTAGGTCCGTCCTTGAAGGAACCCGCCAAAACCTCAGGGTTCTGGGTCGATGGCCCCCGAAACCAAGATCTTGCTGATTGTCTGCCTCTTCGGGGGGCTGGCCTTGGCCGCGCCGTGGATCGCCTGGCGGCGGCTCAAGTCCCTCGAAGCCAAGTTCGGGCGCGTCCTCCTCGTCCGCGGCATCAATGGCGAGCAAGCCGCCAAGATCATCCTCCTGCGCGGCGAGATCCCGCAGGTCGACGTCGACGAAACGCACATCCTCTTCGCGGATAACTATTCACCGGGCGAACCCGCCATCAAACTCTCCAGCAAGATCTACCACGGCAAGCGCCTCTTCGACATCGCCCGCGCGGGGCGGCTCGCCGGACACGCGCTGCAGCATCGCGACCGCAAACTCGGTCGGCTCGCCTCGTGGGATGCCTTCGTCGTCCTCTGGGGTAATGGTTGGCCGCTCTTGCTCATCGCTTTGCTCGTCAGCCACGGCCGCCCGCTCATCACCATGAGCGTCTTCGCCGTCGTCGCCGGCACCGTGACCCTCGTGCACTTCCTCAAGCACGCGCAGGTCCGCGATGCCGCCCGCCGGGCGCACCGGGCGCTCGCCGAAGCCAAGCTCCTCGACGGACACCCCGAAGAAGAGATCGAAGCCGCCTTCCTCGCCGCCCGCCTCGACCACCTCGCCCTGCCCTTCACGAAGACGTGGATAGGAGTGATGTTTAGGTAGAGACAAGGGGGGATGGGGGATGGGGGATGGGGCTGAAGGCCGGAGAGTACAGAGTGCTGAATCGAGTACAGAGTACCGATAAAGGCAGTCGCTTACAGGTAGGTTCGGGACGGCGTCACGACCTTCTGCGCCTGTCAGCAAAATAGCCAAGCGAACCGCCCTTCTTCGTCTACCGGCGAACGGACGCGACGCAGTCGCGTCCCTACCCGATGCAACCGGAGAAGCCGGGCACAACTCCTTGTCCCCTTGTCACCTCTGCCTAGTTTGCACATTTGCACAGGCCAACGGCCAATGCGCACCTTGGCACTGCATCGACCGTTCCCCTATCCCCTATCCCCCATCCCCTATTTCACTTCACTGCTTCACTCGTCCGCACGCCATTCACCAAGCGGGACAGGCCCAGCGGGTTGGCGTTCTGGAGTTCGGCGGGCAAAGCGGCGTCGGGGTGGTTCTGATAGCAGACGAGGCGGGTGAAGCGGTAGATTGCATTCGAGCCCACCGAGGTGCTGCGACCGTCCGAGAGCGACGGGTAAGGTCCGCCGTGCACGATGGCATGCGAGACTTCGACGCCGGTCGGAAAACCGTTGATGACCACGCGACCCGCCAAGGCTTCGAGCTGCGCGCGGAGGGCGACATGGGCGACGACTTCTTCGTCGGTGCCATGCAGGGTGGCGGTGAGGTTACCCTCGAGCGAGTCGAGGACCTTGCTCAGCTGGGCGAGGTCGTCGCACCAGACGATGAGCGAGCTCGGACCGAAGAGTTCGGCCTGCAGCTTACGATCCGAGAGGAAGGTCTTGGCCCCGACGGCGAGCAGGGTCGGGAGCGCACGACCGGGCTTACCGCTGCCCTTGCCATGCGCGTACGCCTGGATGCCGCCACGGGTTTCGCGCGCGGCGAGTCCGGTGACATAGGCCTTCTGGATCGCGGGGGTGAGCATGACGCCTTCCGGGGCGTTGCGGAAATGCGCGGCAAGCTGGCCGACGAAGGCTTCCGCGACCGGGGTCTTCACCATCAAGAGCAAGCCCGGTTGCGTGCAGAACTGCCCGACGCCCAAGGTGCAGGAAGCGGCCAAGCCCGTGGCGATGGCTTCGCCACGCGCCGCGAGGGCGCCTTCGAGCAGGACCACCGGGTTGAGGCTGCTCATCTCGGCGTAGACCGGGATGGGGACCTCGCGCTCGGCGGCGATATCCATGAGCGCGCGGCCACCCGTGCGGGAACCGGTGAAACCAATGGCCCGCAAGGCCGGGTGCTTGGCCAAGAGCTGGCCGACGTCCTTGCCGTCGCCCATGAGCATCGAGAAGGTCCCTTCCGGCAGACCCGCGGCGCGCACGGCGTCGACGACGAGTCCACCCATGATCTCGGCCGTGCCCGGATGGGCGTGGTGCGCCATGACGACGACGGGATTACCCGCGGCGAGCGCGGAGGCCGTGTCGCCGCCGGCGACGGAATAGGCGAACGGGAAATTACTGGCGCAGAACACCGCGACCGGGCCGAGCGGACGGCACATCGAGCGATGGTCGGGCTTGGGCAAGGGCTTGCGGTCGGGGTTGGCGAGCTCAAGGCGCGCGTCGAGCCAATCGCCTTTCTCCACTAGGTCAGCGAAGAGACGGAGCTGACCCATCGTGCGGCCGATCTCACCGAGGCAACGCGCCTCGGGCAACGAGGTCTCCTGCTGCGCACGTGCGGCCAGGGCTGGCGTCGCCGCTTCGATGCGGGTCGCGAGGTCGCGCAAGAACGCGGCCTTGGCCTTGCCGGACAACGCGGCAAGCACGGGCGTCGCCTGCGCTGCGAGCTTCATCGCCGTGGCGACGTCCTCCGCCGTGGCCGAATGGAAGACCTCGGGGAGGTCGTTCCACAACGCGCTATCGAAGGCTTTCCACGTGCGGCCACCGACGCGACCACGGGAGAAACCTAAGTAAGAGAGACCAGTGAGGGCGGACATCTTAGCGGATCTTGGGGCGGTTCTTGAGGGCCTTCTTCAAGGTCGAAGCAGCCAAGGCAAGGTCGGCGCCGGCCAAGGCCAGACGCGGTCCACGCACGGCGGGATTACCTCCACGGACTTCTGCTTGGATCCACTTGATGTGCTGGACGAACTTAGGGACGGTATCCAGGCGCAGCAGCGGGAGGAACCAGGCGTAGAGTTCATCAGCACGCTCCTGGTCGCCGAACATGGCGGCTTCGTAGAGCTCGACAGACTCCTCAGGAAACGCGTTCACGAGACCCGCGATCCAACCGCGGGCGCCGGCGGCGACGCCTTCGACGATGCAGTCATCCATCCCGACGAGGATGGTGAGGCGATTGCCGAGGAGGTTCTTCAGCGCGGTGATGCGGCGGGCGTCGCCCGAGGATTCCTTGATGGCCTCGAGGTTCTTGTGCTCGGCGGCGAGCTCGGCGACCTGCTCAGGGAGGAAGTCGGTCTTATAGGCCGGCGGGTTGTTGTAGAGCATGCACGGCAGGTCGGTCGCGCCGATGACCGCGGAGACGTGGGCCTTCATCTCGCGCCAATCGGTGCTGTAGACGTAAGGCGGGAGGACCATCAGGCCACCGCAGCCGAGCTGCTTGGCGGCGATGGCGAGCGCGACGGCTTCGTCGGTCGAGAGCGAGGCGATGCCAGGGATGATGGGGAGGCCGGGGACGGCCTCGACGCAGGTCGCGATGAGGCGGACCTTCTCGTCGAAGGTCAGCGTGGCGCCTTCGCCGAGGGAACCGCAGGGCACGATGCCGATGCTGCCCGATTCCGCCATCCAGCGGCAATGACGCGCGATCTCCTTATGGTCGAGTTCGCCGTCCTTGCGGAAAGGGGTCGTGATCGCCGGGATCACGCCTTCCCACTGGGCGCGGACTTTGAGTTTAGCGGAGGATTTCTTCTTCATGGTATGGATAGTAGTGAGTGAAAGTTCAGGCGTGGCGATCGGGGTCGACTTCGGCCAACGCGACCGAGGTGGGTTCACCGCAGACAAGCTGGGCGACGATTTCGCCGGTGACCGGGCCGAGGCTGAGGCCCATCATGGAGTGGCCGGTGGCGACGACGAGGTTTTCCGCCGCCCGTGTGCGGCCGAGGTACGGCATGCCGTCCGGCGGACAGGGCCGGAGACCCGACCAGATGGGCAGTTCGGTGAAGTCGGACTCCTTGAAGGCCGGGTAATATTTAACGAAGGCCTTGCGGATACCGCGCACGCGGGCGGGGTTCACGGACAGGTCGTTGCCGGTGATCTCCATGGTGCCACCGACGGTCAGCGCATCGCCCATCGGGGTCACGGCGACGCGGGCCTCCATCAGAAGGGAGCAATACTTCGGGCGCTGCACCGGATGCGGCAGGCGCATGCTGTAGCCCTTCCCGGCCTGCATTGGGATGCGAAGGCCCAGGGCTTCCGCGGCGGCCGGCGACCAAGCCCCCGCCGCGAGCACGAAGGTCTCGCCAGCGAATTCGCCCGCGGTCGTGACGGCAGCCTTAAGGCAGGCGCCTTCCCTGCGCCAACCAGTGACCTCCGCGTTCCAGACGATGCGGCCACCGAGGCGTTGGATTTCGGACGTGAGCAATTTGACCAGCTCACGGGGATCAAGGTGCGCGTCCTTCGTGAACATGACCGCGCCGGCGATGGCGTAATCGATGCCCGGATCGCGACGGCGGACCTCGTCGGCGGACAGGACTTCGGTCGGGACGCCGACGGCGTTGGACTTCGCGGCGAAGACGGCTTCATGGTCGAGGGTCTCCTGCGTGCGACACAACGCCAGCAGGCCGACGGTCTCGAGCGCGAACGACCCGGGGAGCTCTTGACGATGACGCAGGAAGATCTCGCGGCTGCGCAGGTTGAGGTCGCGCAGGACCGGCGTGCAGCGGTCGACGTGACGTTGGTTGGACGAACGCCAGAACTTCCAGCCCCAGCGAGCGAGGTCGAGGTCGAGCCGCGGGCGCACCCAGAAAGGGCTTTCACGATCAAACATCCACTTCAGGCCGAGCATCACCATGCCCGGCGCGGCCAGCGGCACGAAGTGGCTGGGCACGATCATGCCGGCGTTGCCGAGCGAGCACGAATCATGATCAGGGGCGCCCTTCTCGAGCAGCACGACCGAGCGACCGCGACGCAAGAGCTCATAGGCGGCGCTCAAGCCCACGATACCACCCCCGACGATGACGACCGGTGCGGACATGGCGTTCAGCGGATGCCCCAAGCGAAGGGGTCTTGCGGGTGGAAATGGAAGACGGCCTCGGCCTGCACGAAGGCGGTGCCGGTGATGGACGGACGGATCTTGCCGTCGGCGAGGGATTCGTACGAACCGACGAAGGCGCTGCCGATGACGCTCTCCTGCCGCCAGAGGGCGCCAGGCGCGAGCTTTCCGTCGGCCGCGAGGCAGGCGAGTTTGGCGCTCGTGCCCGTCCCGCAGGGCGAACGGTCGTAAGCCTTACCCGGACAGAGCACGAAGTTGCGGCTATCCGCCGTGGGCGTGGCCGCAAAGAGTTCGATGTGGTCGATTTCACCACCATCGGCACCCCTCACACCAGCCTGCCCCAAAGCCTGACGAACCTTCCAAGCGTAATCTGTGAGTGCTTCGATGTTCGCCAAAGAAACCTCCAAGCCCTGCGACTCGATGAGGTAGAACCAATTACCGCCCCACGCGACATCACCGCGGACGACCCCGAGGCCGGGCACGTCGACCGCGACGGCCTTGGCGTGGCGGTACGACGGGACATTCGCGATGGTCACGGAACCATCGGCGTGCAGGGTCGCGGTGACCGGACCGACCGCGGTATCGATGCGCACCTCCCCTGGCTGGATGAGTCCCTGATGGGCAAGCGTCACCACCAACCCGATCGTGCCGTGACCGCACATCCAGAGCGTCCCGACATTGTTGAAGAAAATCACCCCGAAGCGGCAGGACGGGTCGTGCGGCGGGACCAATAAGGCTCCCACGACGACGTCGGAACCCCGCGGCTCGTTTACCACCGCCGAGCGGAAGCGATCGTGGTCACGCCGGAACACCTGCAGACGCTCGGACAGCGGTCCAGTACCGAGGTCTGGTCCGCCTGAAACCACCACTCGGGTCGGCTCGCCCCCCGTATGGGAGTCGATGACGCGGAGCGCGGTGGGAGGGGTGGGACAAGCCATGCCGCATTGCCTCTCAAAACCGCTCAAAAGTCGAGGGTGAAGCCCCCTGCGAGGGGACCCCGCCATAAAAGGCGTGGAACTTCCCCCTTCCCTGCGGAGTTTAATGAGTTAACCTTCCGTCCATGAACAAGAAAACCTTCCTCTTCCTGACCCTCTTCGTCGGCATCGCCGGTGGCTTGCTCATCGCAAAACTCACCAACCCCACCCCCGAGCTCCCGGCCAACACGACCAAGTCCTCCGAGGAGGTCACTTCCACCACGACGCGCCCGACGGCGGCTGGCCGCAGCGTCAAAGGCCTCCAGCTCGACAAGTCGACCAACGTGCAGCCGGAGCTCGTCGCCGCCGACCAAGCCGTCGACAGCGCCGTCCGCGAACAGCTCGAACAACGCTTCCGCAGCTTCCGCGAGGACGGACGGAAACAGTTCGAGGACCTCGTCGGCGGGGACCGCGAAAAGATGGGCCGCCTCTTCCGCGCCTCCTTCAGCAACCCCGAATTCCAGCAAATCTTCCAAAGCTCCCGCGAGATCTCCGAGAAGTGGCGCACCGCGACCGACGGCGAAAAGCCGGCGCTCATGGAACAGCTCACCGCCCTGCGCAACAAGGGCCTCGGCATCGCCAAGCAGGAACTGGCCAAGATGGACGCCCCGCCCGCCGCCCCGGTCCAGCCGACCGTGACCGTCGACGGCGCGACCATCGTGCCCACCGGTGCCAAGCCCACGGGCGAAGAGCCCGCCGCCCCGGCTCCGGCTCCCGTCATCATCATGTAACGGTCGCCGGCGCGAAGAGCGCTGGCTAACATGAATCGGTCCGGACTCATCGTCGGCATCGCCGCCGTCTTCACGGTGGCAGTGATTGCGTGGTTCTGGACGCCGACGCCGATCGCGAAGCCTGTTCCGACCATCGCGAAACCATCCGCGCCCGGGACCAAGCCACGCCCCATCCTGGCGGCCGCACCACGCTCTGCGGCTGGGCTTAAACTCGACCCCGCGCGCAATGTCTTCCCGGACTCCTTCCCGCCAGCGGAACGCCAGAAGTTCGCTTGGGCCCGCGTCGTCCGCGAGGTGCAGGAGATGAACGAGGTCGACCGCGAACGCTTCGCCGCCGCCCTGCGCTCCTGGGTCGAAGTGCCCGCCAACAAGGCCGTCCTCGAGAAGATTCAGCAAATCAACAAGGACTTCCCCACTTTAGCCCCAGAGGCGCAGGAAGCCCAACTCCCCTTGGCCGAAGCCCTCTACGAAGAAGGCATGCGAACGCTGCGCCAGAAGTATGCGGAAACCCCGGTGGGCCAGCCGCTAGCGAAGTAATCAGTCCGTGGCATCCTCGGCCAAGACGGCCCGAAAGCCGCTGAGCAGCCCCTGGATCCGAGTGAAGCCCGCGTTTTTCGCGCCCGTCGTTTCATCCATGTAGAGGTCGCGTCGCACCTCGACCATCAACGACTGCACGCGCGGATTGCTTCGCCAGAAACGCGTCGGCACGAAGGTCCCGCTGAACGGCACATCGACGCCGACCTCCAGCCCGTGGTCCTTGAAATACGTTCGAGCCAGTTCGCATAAAGCCGGCGGGGTATGAAAGGCGTCCGTCCCGAGCCCGATCTCGGGCTGCGGCGCATCGGCCCCTTGCGTCGGCAAGGGACCCCTCGGATAGCTGTGCGCATCGAGCACCACGCACCGACCCCGCGTGGCCAAGGCTTGGGCCGTCGCCGCCTCGCAGGCGCGATGATGCGGGTCGTAATAGGTTTTCAACAACACCTCGCGGCGCTCCGGATCGGGTCGGCGCAAGGCCTGCCCGCGGGTCCCGCGCACGTAGACCGCCCCCATGCCGACCGCGGCGCAGGGCTCATGGTCGTCGGACCGGAACCGCTCGACGTCGACGACCAACCGCGAGACCGGAGCGCGCCAGGTCTGGGCCGCCGGCCAGCCTGCGCCGAAGAGCTCATCGGTGTACCGATCCTCCAAACGCAGTTGCTCGCTGGCCAGCTCGGCGGCCCCGACCAAGAAATCGCCCCGAAAGCCCTTGGGGATGACGGACGACGCATGCGGCAGGTGCAGGAAAAGCGGGAATTGCATGGGGTTAGCCTAGCCCACTTTCAACTTAAGTCATTGATGGAGAGTGTCATAAAACTAATAAATAACTGAAACAACCCCCCGCTCGGGGGGTTTCATAAGAGAACCCACATATACCCATGAAACTCAAATTCCCCCTCCTCCTCGCCCTCATCGCCGCGGCCGGCCTCGTCGCCGCCGACGCCCCTGCTGGCGACGCCAAGAAGCCTGATGCCCCGAAGGGCGACGCCGCTAAGGGCGAAGGCCGTCCTCAGCGCGGTAACTTCGCCATCCCCGGCGTTTCGGCCGAGGACATGAAGAAGTACCAGGAAGCCCGCAAGGCCGCCCAGGAATCCCCTGAAGTCAAGAAAGCCACCGAAGCCGCCACCGCTGTCCGCGAAAAGGCTGCCAAGGCCGAAGACAAGGAAGCCGCTCGCGCCGAGATGCAGAAGGCCATGGCCGCTGTCCGCGAAGCCACCAACGCCGCGATCATCAAGGCTGACCCGTCCCTCGCTGAAATCATCAAGAAGGCCGACGAAGCCATGAAGAACCGCCAGGGTGGTAAGGGCGGCAAGGGTGGCGAAGGCAAGGGCAAGGGCGAAGGTAAGGGCGAAAAGCCTGCCGACGCTCCGGCCGCCAAGTAATCTTCGGATTACACGGCTCCCATCAGACCCCGGTTCGCCGGGGTCTTTTTTTTGCGTCCATCGCAAGGATGCCTGAACTTCCCCCTGCTTTCGGTGTATAATTAACAAGAACATGCCCCGTCCTTTCTTCACCCTTTTGATGGCTACGGCCGCGCTGACCGCCGCGGACACTCCCGCACCCGCCACGACGACCACCAAGCCGGCCGCCACCGCGAGCGTGCCGGGGCTACCCGAAGTCGAAGGCGTCTCCCGCGAAGAGCTCCTCAAGTTCCGTCGCGCCGCCGCGAAGACCGCCGCCGACCCCGAGATCCAGGCCGCCCGCGAGAAGATCCAGGAAATCCGCAAGCAGGCCGAGTTCGCCAGCGATGACGACAAGAAATCGATGCGCAGCGAACTCGAAGCCACCGTGGACAAGCTCGTGGAACTCACCCGCACGGCGATCGCGAAAGCGGACCCTTCCCTCTCCAAGGAAACCATCATCAAAGTCAGCGCGGCCTTCGAGAAACAGCAGCGCACCCGCGCCCAGGAGGCCAACAAGAAGGCCGTGGCCGGCAACGGCAAGGCCTTCCCGGGTAGCGCCGACGCCAAGCCCGCCGCGCGCGACCCGCAGGCCGACAAGAAGACCCTCCCGACGACGCCGGCCGCACGTGGTCCCGTGCAAGTGCCGCAGGTCGAAGGCGTCAGCGCGGAAGATACCGCCAAATTCAAGGCTGCCCTGCCGCGCGCCTACCAAGATGCCGCCTGGAAAGCCGCCCGCACCAAGCTGCAGGAGTTGACCGCTAAGACGCAGTTCCTCACCGGCAGCGAGCGGGCCGACATGCAGCCCGACTTCGAGAAAACTGCGGCAGAAATGCGCGCGGCCATGCGCGCCGCCGTCGCCAAGGTCGACCCCTCCCTTTCCACCGAAACCATCGCCAAGATCAGCGAGGCCATGGAACAGAACCTGCGCGGCGGCCGCGGTAAATAAGCCGGCCCATCCCCCATCCCCCATCCCCTATCCCCCATCCCCTATCCCCCATCCCCTATCCCCTATCCCCTCGCCCCATCCCTTGACTTCGATGAAACCCCTCCTCTTCCTCCTCTGTGCCGCCAGCCTCACCTTTGCCGCCGACGCCGCCAAGCCTGCCGCCACGACTCCAACGGAACCTGCGGCGAAAGCCGGCAAGCGGGCCGCCGGTGGCGCCGCCCAACGTCAGGCCGTCGTCCCCGATGAAGTCGAAGGCGTCACCAAGGAAGAGCTCGCCAAGATCAAGGTCGCCGCGCTCAAAGCCTTCCAGGATGAATCCGTGAAGGCCGCCCGCGAACGCATGGCCGAGGTCCGTAGCCGGCTGGAGTTCGCCACCGGTGCCGAGAAAAAGGACATCGCGGCCGACGCCCGTCGCGCCGTGGACGAGGTCCGCAACGCCCTCCTGACGGCCATCTGCAAGAACGATGCCTCCATCAAGATGATGTCGCTGGAGAAAGTCATGGACGCCATGGATGCCCAACGCACCAAGGTCACGGACGGCGCCAAAAAGAAGAAGGCGGCCGAAAAGGCGCCGACCGCGGAAGACGCCGCGAAGAAGAAGACTACTTAACTGCCGTCAGGGCCTGCTGGAGTTCCTCGTCCGTGAGCGGCCGATTCCACAGCAGGAATCGGCGGATGGAGCCATCGAAGGACTCGAACCCGGGGTGATTAATCGCGTCGCGTTCCTGTCCGATGCACAGCTTCGAAGCATCGGCCTTAGGGTTGACGGGGAACTTGGCCGTCGCGACCGCCTTGGGCTGATCGACAAAGAGTTCGGCGCTGACCTCGCCCGTGCCGGCGCCTAATCGTCCGGCCACGACCACCCACTTGCCGACGGCGAGTTTGGGTCCGGCGAGCTTGGGGTTATTCACGTCGAAGCGACCGAAGGTCAGCCCATTGCGGGCGCCCCACCAGACCGTGTTGTCGTCATCGAGACAGCCCCACAGGCCTTCATATTTGCTGCCATTACGGAGATTGCCGAAAAATGCGTTCACGTCCTTGAGGCCACCCTTTGCTTGGACGGCTGGTCGCAACACCGCGATCCATGTGCAGCCATCGCCGCGCACCACGCCATCGAAGGCTTTCTCGTCGTGGCAGACAAGTTCCTGCGCCGCAAAGCCCACGCCCTCCGTGGCGTCCTTCGGAGCGGTCGGCAGGCCCGAGCCCGGAACCTTGCGACCCAGGTCCTGCCCGACAAAATCCCGGGCCTCGACCGGTCCCGCTTGGTTGACCCATTTGGTCACGCGGCCTTGTGCATCGACCGTGAGACCCACGCGGGCATCGAGGTCGACGAGCAGGCTCGTGCGCGGCAGGTCGGCCGCGACGGTCAAAGCAGCGGAGGCCAGGAGCAAAACAGGGCGAAGCATTCGGGCAATTTATCCGCAATCCCGACGAAAGCATCCCCTAAATGGCATAAAATGGAAGCCGTCCTATGGATAATACTATTGGAACCCCGCGGACTTGGCCTTTTCTAAATACCATGCTCCCCCGCACCCTCCGCCTCCTCGGACTAGCCTGCATCACCTCGCTCACGGCTTCCGCCCAGACGGTCTTCATCGAAGCCGAGTCCCTCGCCAGCCACGGCGGCTGGAAACTCGACACCGCCTTCACGAACATCGTCGGTTCGCCCTACCTGCTGGCGCACGGCCTCGGCAAGCCCGTCGCCGACGCCCAAGGCACCGCGAAGATTCCCAGCGCGGGCGAGTACCGCGTCTGGGTCCGCACCAAGGATTGGGTCGGCCATTGGAACGCCCCCGGCTCGCCCGGCCGCTTCCAGGTCATCGTCAACGGCCAGCCCCTCGCCACCGAGTTCGGGGCCAAGGGCGCGGAATGGCATTGGCAAGACGGCGGCAAGGTCACGCTCGCGGCGGGCGAAGCCAAACTCGCGCTCCATGACCTCACCGGCTTCAATGGCCGCTGCGATGCCATCGTCTTGACCAAGGACAATGGCACCCCGCCCGATGCGGCGCAGGGTCTCGCGGCCTACCGTAATTCCTTCAACAACCCGAACGGCCCCGAAGACGTGGGCGAGTACGACCTCGTCGTCGTCGGCGGCGGCTATGGCGGCCTCGGCGCCGCGCTCTCCGGTGCCCGCCAATCCCTCAAGGTCGCCTTCATCCAGGACCGTTTCGTCCTCGGCGGCAACGGCAGCTCGGAGATCGGCGTCTGGGCGATGGGCGGCACCACCCGCGGCAAATACCCGCACCTCGGCGAGATCATCGAAGAAATCGCGGACCGCTCGCCGGATAGCCCGGGCCGCATCGACAGCTTCGGCGACGAACTCAAGGAGAAGGTCGTCCGCGCCGAAAAGAACATCAGCCTCTTCCTCGGTCACTTCGCCACCGGCGTCGTCATGGACGGCAACCGCATCGCCGCCGTGAAGGCCATCGACGTCAAGACCGGCCGCGAGCGCGTCTTCCGCGCGAAGTTCGTCGCCGACACCACCGGCCATGGCTGGGTCGGTGCCTATGCCGGCGCCGAATACCGCACCGAACCCAACAAGCGCATGGGGATGTCGAACATGTGGTTCTACCAGGACGCCGCCGCGCCCGTCGCCTGGCCCGCCACACCTTGGGCCCTGCCCTTGGCCCTCGGGGACTTCCCCTTGCTGCAGAAGTCCAGCTCGAAGCTCGACGATAAGCCCTTCATGAAGGCCGAGTGGTTCTGGGAGTCCGGCTTCGACAAGGACCCCATCAAGGACCTCGAAACCATCCGCGACTGGAATCTCCGCGCGATGTACGGCGCCTTTTCGGCGCTCAAGAACGGCGAGCAAAAGGACAAGTACGCCTTGGCCGACCTCAAGTGGGCCTCCCACGTCGGTGGCCCGCGCGAATCGCGCCTGCTGACCGGCGACATCATCCTGACGAAGGAAGACATCGTGGACCGCAAGGACTTCGCCGATGGTTGCGTGCCGACCACGTGGGATATCGACCTGCACTACGCCCGCGAACAGTACGCCAAGAAGTTCCCCGACAATCCGTTCATCTCCCGCGCGGCGTTCGGCTATGTCAACGCCAGCGGCAAGCACGTCGTCGCCGTCGACCGCCGCAACGGCTACCCGCTCCCCTACCGCCTCTTCTACTCGAAGAACATCGACAACCTCTTCATGGCCGGCCGGCACATCTCCGTCACGCACGAGGCCCTCGGCACCGTGCGCGTCATGCGCACCATCGGCATGATGGGTGAAGTCGTCGGCAAGGCGGCCTACCTCGCGGTCCGCGAGAAGACCAACCCCCGCGGCGTCTACCAGGAACACCTGCCCGCCCTCATCAAGCTGATGGAACAGCCCGGCCGCATGCGCCGCACCAGCCTGGACGGCGAACTCGCGCTCGACACCTCCATCGCCGACTACAAGCAGCTCCCCGTTGGCCGCATGAACGCCGACCTCGGCAAGGCCGCGGGTGCGCCGAACAAACTCACCGCCGATGAGATGGCGGAACTTGCCAAGCTCCCGGGCATCGTCATCGACGACTCGCAAGCCAAGCTCAAGGGCAACTGGAACGCCGGCCACGGCATCCCGCACCTCGGTGCCGGCTACCACTACGCCCCGAAGGGCGACAACGAAGCCGTGTACGCCTTCAAGATCCCGCAAGCCGGCCGTTATGAAGTCCGCCTCTACTGGGCCGGCCACGAAAACCGCGCCAGCAACACGACCGTCACCCTCAACCCGACGGGCAAGCAGGTCGTGACGCTCACGGCGGACCAGAAGACCAACCCCGAAGGCGGCTTCCAACTCCTCGGCACCTACGAATTCGCGGCGGGCGCCCACACCCTAACGATCGGCGGCAAGAATGCCAACGGCAACATCCACGCCGACGCGGTGCAGCTGGTCCCCGCCAAATAAAGCATGGGGCGACTGCAAGGCTGGGCGGTGCGGCTCTGGCGCCTCGGGGCGCTGGGCATCGCCGTCTGGTTGCTGCAGCTGACGACGCCCTCGCCGGACTCCGCCTTGGCGCAGCTCACGCTGGCGGACGCCCAGGCCTTCTTCCCCGAAGCGGTCGCCCTCAAACCCGGCCCCCAAGCCACGTTGGTCGTCCGCGATCAGTATCAGAACAAGATCGGCCTCCTGCTCACGACCCAGCCCGAGGCCGAGAAGGTCCTCGGTTACCAAGGCCCCAGCAACATCCTCGTCGCGCTCGACAACCACGACCGCGTCGTCGGCACGCGCATCTTGTCGTCGGAGGACACGCCTGGCCACGTCGACAAGCTCCGCGACAACCCCAAGTTCGCGAAGTCGCTGCGCGATTGGCGCCCCACGTCGGAGCCTGCCCCGAAGCTGGAAGGCTACGCCGGATCCACGCTCACGGCGCTGGCCATCGTCCAATCCATCCAGCAACGCACCGCAGGGACCTATGCCTCGCTGCGCTTCCCCACCCCGCTTTCGCTCGATGAAGTCAAGCAGCTGGGCTTCCCCACCGCCGCGGGTTTCGAGCGCAACGTCCCGCGCCTCGGCTGGAACCTCGTCCGGGACGCCCAAGGCAAAGCCCTCGGCTACGCCGTCCGCTCGTCACCGTCGTCCGACGAGATCAACGGCTACGCCGGGCCCTCGGAAACGCTCATCGCCGTCGACGTCGACCAGTTGACCATCCGGAAAATCGTCCTCCGCGAAACCTACGACACGACCCACTACGTCCAACGCATCCACGACGACGAGGAATACCTGAAGTCGCTCACGAAGTGGAACACGAAGGAATGGCCCAAGGTGGACTTCACGAGCGCCCAGCTCGAAGGGGTGGCCGGGGCGACCCTGACGAGCTATGCGATCGCGGAAGGCATCAAGCAGCGCTTCGCGGACGACGCCAAGGGGGAGCTCGCCAAACGGCGCGGCATCTGGGATATCATCCAACAGGCGGCGGGCTGGTGCTTCTTGGTGGGGGCGTTGCTGATGACCTTCACGAACCTGCACGGCAAGCCATGGGTCCGGACGGTTTGGCAACTGCTGCTGGTGGCCGGACTGGGACTTTGGCTCGGGCAGATGATCTCGCTCTCGCTCTTCGTCGGCTGGGCGCGCCACGGCCTTCCGGGCGGGCCGACCGCCGGTCTGGTGGCCCTCGGCGCGATTGCCCTGCTCATCCCTTGGTCCACCCGGCGCCAAGCCTACTGCCACCAGATCTGCCCGCACGGCGCCGCCCAAGAACTCCTGGGAAGCTTCCCCAAACTCCACCTCCGCCTCTCGGCGCAAACGCACCGCTGGCTCCGCCTCATCCCGTTCGTCCTCCTCGGGGGCTCGTTCTTGGCCGCGCTGCTCTGGCCGCGCTGGAGCTTGGGCCAACTGGAACCCTTCGACGCCTGGTTGCTCAGCGGCGTCGCGCTCAGTTCGGTCATCATCGCCGTGCTTGGGCTCGTCGTGGCCGTCTTCATTCCCCAAGGCTTCTGCAAATATGGCTGCCCGACCGGCGCGCTCCTGAACTTCACCCGCACGCAAACCCAACACGAGACCTGGTCGAAGCGCGACACCTTCGCCGCGCTGCTCCTGCTCGTCGGCGCCCTCCTCACGCTGGGTCGGCCCCGCGAAAACCGCGACCTCGTCACGGGGCAAACCGAACCCTCGGCACCCGTCACCGAGATGCATGGCGGGGGCTTTGGGACGACTTGGACGGTCAAGGTCCGCGGCCCCATCGCCGACCGCACGACGTTGCACAAGGACATCGAAGCGGAGATCAATCGGGTGGAGTTCTCGCTCTCCCATTGGCGAAAGGGCTCGCAGACCAGCCGCTTCAACGAACTCGAGTCCACGCAGGCGATGACGATCGACGCCGAGATGGCCGCGCTCCTCACCTTCACGCAGAAACTCTGGACGGCATCCGAGCGAAACTACGACATCACCGTCGCGCCGCTGACCAGCCTCTGGGGCTACGGGCCAGCGGGCAGCCAGTTACCCGTGCCGTCCGCGGAAAAACTCCGCGAGACCCTCGGCTTTATCGGCTCGGATAAACTCGCCTTGGACGCACCCAACGGGAGCCTGCGCAAGAGCCACCCACGCGTGCAGTTGGACCTCGGCTCGGTCCTGCAAGGCTACGCCGCCGATCGCGTGGCCCAGGTATTGCGCCAAGCCGGACAAAAGGAATTCCTCATCGAAGTCGGCGGCGAACTCTTGGCGGCGGGCAGTTGGCAGGTCGGGATCGAAGACCCCTTCAATCCTCGCGTGATGATCGCCAAGCCCGTGCTCAAGGACATGGCCCTCAGCACCTCCGGCCTTTACCGCGCCAAGCGCCAAGCCGAAGGTAAATCCATCGCGCACATCCTCTCCCCGAAGACCGGCCAGCCGGTGGCCCCCACCCTCGAGCTCTGCTGCGTCTACCAAGCGAGCTGCCTCCAGGCCGACGGCTGGTCGACCGCCTTGATGGCCGCGGGCTGGAAGGACGCGCAGGCCATCGCCGACCGCGAAGGCCTGGCCGTGATGCTCGTCGGCCCCAAGGGCGAAACCTGGAAGTCGAAGGCGCTGCAGGCGCCCAAGTAAGCCCGCTTACTTCAGGACTTTCGTCAGGGCCTCGCTCCAGCGCTGCGCGATCTTCTCGGCGCCCTGCGCATTGGGATGCACGAGGTCGGCGATGGTGTCCTTCGCCGGATCGAAGCCGGTCGCGAGGTCGACGAGATAAACCGGCTGCCCGGGGCGATGCAGTTCCTTGACCAGACCCGCGAGCGCGGTGTTGAGCTCGGGGATGTAGCTGTACTTCGGCAACTTGCCGCTGGGGATGACCTGGGCCACGAAGACGATGGCCTTCGGGTTGAGGCGCCGGGCGGTCGCGATCATCTCGCGGTGTGAGGCGACGATGCCGGCGATGGGCTTCTCCTCGACGAAGTGATTGTGGCCCGCCTGCAGCATCAGCACATCGGCCGGCTGCGCCTTCAGCTTGGCTTCCAGGATCGAGGCGAGGTATTCGGCGTTCTTGCCGCCATAACCTTCATGCCAGAGCGGGCCCTGCGGGGTGTCCGTCTTCTGCGAGCCGACAAAGACCACACGCACGCCGGCCGCCTGGAGCTTCGCCGCCAACGGGATCCGATAGGTCGCGAACGTCTTCCCGCCGCCCTGGGTGATGGAATCGCCGACCGCCATGATGCGCGGCCCGACGGGTTCGGCGGCGGCGAGGCCGCAGGCCAAGCAAAGGCAGAGGAGGCGCAAGACCATGGGCGGAATCAGCCGAGGAACTTCAGGAACTGTTCCGCCAGCAACGCCATCGCCAAGCCCGAGAACCCGATCAGCGTCTCGGTGATGGTCCAGGTGCGCAGGGTCTGGCCAACGGTCAAGCCGAGGCATTCCTTGACCATCCAGAAGCCGCTATCGTTGAGGTGCGACAGGAAGAGCGACCCACAGCCGATCGAAATGACCATGAGCTCGGGACTGGTCCCCGGATGGGCCGCCAGCACCGGGGCGATGAAGCCGGAAGCCACGGTGATGGCCACGGTCGCAGACCCCGTCGCGACGCGGATGAAGGCCGAGACGAGCCACCCATAGACCAGGAGCGGCAGACCGGCCGAGGCCGCCAATTCGGCGAGCTGCTTGGCGACGCCGGCCTCGCGCATCACGAGGGCGAAGCCACCCCCTGCACCGACGAGGATCAAGGTCATGCCGATGCCGGCCACGCTTTGCTCGGAGAATTTGAGCATGTCGGCATTGGACCGGCCGCAGCGACGACCAAAGGCCCACATCGCGAAGAGCACGGACAGCAAAAGCGCCATGACCGGATGACCGATGAGCAAGGCCGCTTTGCCGAGGGGCGTCTCGGCGGCATGCAGGAGTTCGGTGGCCGTCCCGCCGAGCAAGAGGATGACCGGCAGCAGGACCGTGAACAGCGTCAGGCCAAAGGACGGCAAGACCTGCCCTTCCGAGACCGAAGGCGCAAAGGCCGGCGTGGCGACCTCCACGCGCTTGACGGCCAGACGCGCGAAGAACGGACCGGCGATCGCGGCGACCGGGATGCCGAGCACGAGCGCCCAGAGGATGACCTTCCCCATGTCCGCATGGAGTTCCTTGATGGCGATGACGGGGCCCGGGTGCGGCGGCATGAGGCCGTGCATGACCGAGAGGAACGAAAGCATCGGCAGGACCAACAAAAGGAACGGCTTACCCGTTTCCTTCGCCAAGGTGATGACGATGGGCAAGATGAGCAGCAGACCGACCGCGAACCAGGTCGTCATGCCGATGCACAAGGCCAACAAGATGATGCAGAGACCGATGCGGTCCGGGCCCAAGGCCGAGATGAAACGCTTGGCGAGGACGCCGGCGCCGCCGGATTCGGCGAGGAGTTTCCCGAAAACCACGCCCAAGACGATGATCGAACCCGTGCTCGCCAAGGTCCGCCCAAAGCCGGTCTGGAAGGAATCCAGCACGCCGGCCATCGTCAGCGGGACGACGCCTGGCACCACCAGTTGCGTGGCCACGACCATCGCCCCGAGCGCCAACGAACTCAGCAAGAGCGCGATGAAGGGGTTAAGCTTCAGCCACGTGACGAGGCCGACCAGGACGGCGATGGCGAGGAGGGCGTAGAGCATGGCGGAAAAAGGGCTTAGGGCTGGGGGGGAGCGACCGTGGCGCGGGTGGCCCCCGTGCTGATGCCGCCATCGACGAGGAGCGTCTGGCCGGTCACGTAACGGCTTTCCTCGGAAGCGAGGAAGACCACGGGGCCGGCGAGGTCGTCCGCCGCGCCCGGGCGCTTGAGCGGGATCCGGTCGCAAAGGTACTCGACCCATTCCTTCTGCTCGTAGAGCACCGCGTTCTGCGCGGTCTTGAACCAACCCGGGGCGAGGCAATTCACCGTCACGCCATGGCGGCCCCAGTCGTCGGCCAAACTCATCGTCAGTTGCTTCACGCCACCGCGGCTCGCGCCATACGGGGCGAGGCCCGCATAGCCGGCGACGCACGTCACCGAACCAATATTGATGATCCGTCCATAACCGCGGGCGATCATGCCCGGAGCGACCGCCTGGGCGGTGAAGAAGGTCCCGCGTAGGTTCGTATCGAGGATGGTGTTCCAATCGTCCCAGGTCACCTCTAGGGCGGGCTTGCGGATGTTGCAGCCGGCGTTGTTGACGAGGATGTCGATGCGGCCCATCTGGCGCTCCACGTCGGCGACCGCGGCCTTGATGCTGGCGCCGTCACGGACATCGAGGGCGACCGCGCAGGTGCGCCGGCCGAGGGCTTCGATCTCCTTCCGGAACGCATCCAGCTTGGAGGCATCGCGGCTGGACATGGCGATATCGGCGCCGGCCTGCGCGAGGGCGCGGGCGAAATGTTGGCCCAGACCGCGGCTGGTCCCCGTGATGAAGGCGACCTTGCCGGCGAGGTTGAAGAACGGGGAGGACATTAGTTCTGCGGGGCGAGGATGACCTTCATGACGCCCGGGGCGCCGGCATAGAGTTTGGCGAACCAATCGGCGCCCTGTTCGAGCGGGGCGACGGCGGAGATGATCTTGTCGACCTTGATCTGCTTGGTCGCGAGGAGCTCGATGCAGCGCGGGATCTCCCCGGCGGAAGCGCACGACCCCTGCAGGCGGAGCTGGCGGGTGACGACGACCTGCAAGGGCAGTTCGGTCTTGGGCGAAAGGTTACCCACGAGCGTCACCGTGCCGCCCTTGCGGACCGCATGGATGGCGGACAGCACCGTGGCGTTGAGTCCGACGCACTCGAAGGCCGCATCGGCGCCCTGCCCCTTCGTGAGGGACTTCACGAATTCCGTCAGGTCGCCGCCGGTCTTGGCGTTGAAACGGTGGGTCGCCCCGAGTTCACAGGCGACATCCAGGCGGGAGTCCTCGGTATCGACGGCGATGAGCTGGGTGAAGCCCGCGATCTTGGCCGCCTGGAGCGTCAACAGGCCGATCATGCCCGTACCGACGATCACGGCGGTGTCGCCCGGGGCGCACGGCGTGAGCCGCACCGCGTGCACGCCGACGGAAACGGCCTCGATCATGGCCGCCTCATTGAAGCCCAAGGCGTCGGGCAACACGTGCACGATGCGGGCCGGGACGGTGACGAATTCGGCGAAGGCCCCGTGGCGGCGGTAGTCGCCGCAGGAGACGCCGAGGACCTGACGGTTATCGCAGAGGTTCACGTCACCGCGTTTGCAGTGGACGCACTCGCCGCAGAAGACCGTGGAGTCAAAGGTCACGCGCTGTCCGGGCGCGAGGTGCTTCACTTCGGCGCCGACGCCGGTGATGACGCCCGCGGCCTCGTGGCCCATGACGAGGGGCGGGATGCGCCGGCCCGTTGAACCATCGTAACCATGGATATCGGAACCGCAGATGCCGCAGGCTTTGACCTGAATCAGGACGTCAGATGGACCGCAGACCGGGTCCGCGACCGTCGTGTAGGACATCTTCTTATATTCCGTCAGCAGCAGGGCCTTCATGGGGGGACTTCTTTATTGGACGGGTTCTGACCCCGGGCAAGCCCAGCCTCGCAGCCGGGCGACCCAAGCAACAAAAAGCCCCGGCGGAGCCGGGGCTAAGTGGTCGGCGCTCAGGCCGTGTTACTTCTTTTCGCCGCAGCAGCCCGAGCCGGAGTCGGTGGAGCAGCAGGCGCCGGCAGAGCCGTCGGACTGGCAACCGCAGGGGCAAGAAGCGCAGCAACGGCAGCCACAGCACTTCTTCCAGGCGTCATAGGCCAGGAACAAGCAGGCCAGGACCGCGAAGATCACGACCGGGTCCTTGAGGCCACCGAACATGAACTGGTGGACGCAGGCGATGTTGAAGACGATGGCGCCGATGAGGATGAGGCCGAGGGTCCGGAGGCGCGGCAGGACGAGGAGCAGGCCGCCGACGATTTCCAGGATCTTGACGACCTTGAGGTAGCCCGTGCTGTACATGGCGCCGATGAAGGCGGCGGCCGGCGAACCTTCGGGCAGCGGCGGGATCGTGATGAACGGGAAGAAGAAGTTGAGTCCGAAGACGATGAAGATCGCGCCGAGGAGGACGGCGACGATGTTGGAGGCGAGTTTCATGATGCGTTGTTGGCTGGGTGAGAGGGGGGACGGCCAGAGGGCGAAGACGAGAAAGACGACGCCGAGGAAGGCGAAGAGGATGTCGACAACTGACATATAGTCAGGCTACGCGCTCGGACCAGAAGGTCAATGCAGGGCTCAGAGGGCCTTGTGGGAACCGTCGCAGAGGGCGCCCTTCTTGGAGTGCTTACAGGCGCAGAAGTAGACGGTGCCGTTGGCTTCAGCCTTGTAAGGGACCGGAGCGAAGACGGAACCCTTGTGGGCGCCGTCGCAGAACGGCTGGGACTTCGAATGGCCGCAAGAACACCAGTAGTAGGTCTTACCGGCTTCGACGAGGACAGGGAGCGGAGACTTCTGCGGAATATGCGGTGCGGACATGGCTAGATGATCGCTTGCCGGGCGACTTACGCAAGGTCGAACAAGAGCGCTTCCACCGCACCCGCGGAGACGAATTCGCAGCGGCCAGCCTCCTCGGAACTCACCGCGTCGCCAGGCTGCAACTTAACGTCACCGACCGTGACTTCGCCGGCGATCAACTGAAACCAGAGGCCCCTGCCCTTCGCCAAATCGTGCACCATGGTCAACGCCTTGGTCGACTTCACGCGGTAGACGTCCGCGTCTTGGCTGATGTGCGCCGAACCCTCGCGGCCATCGTTGGAGATGATGAGCACCTTCGGTGCGGCGAGCTGAGGCAGCGTCGGCGTCCATTCGGCATACCGCGGCTTCAGGCCAGCCCGGTCGGGCTGGATCCAGACCTGCAGGATCTGCAGGCGATCGGTGGCGGAAGGGTTGAATTCGCTGTGCTTCACGCCGGCGCCCGCGCTCATGACCTGGATTTGGCCGGGTTTGACCTGCGCGTGGTTGCCCATGCTGTCGCGGTGCTCGATGGTCCCTTCCAGGACATAGCTGAAGATTTCCATGTCCCGATGGCCATGCGGGGGGAAGCCGCCGCCGGGGGCGATGATGTCCTGGTTGATGACGCGCAAGGAACGGAAGCCCATGTGCTTCGGGTCGTAATAGTCCGCGAAGCTGAAGGAATGCCAGGTCTTGAGCCAGCCATGGTCGGCGTGGCCGCGCTCGGCGGAACGGCGGGTCTGCAGTTTCATCCCTTTTATTAAAAATGAAAAGTCACCGAAGTCGACCCTGCCGAAAGTTAAAAAACCGCGACCCATCCTTGCCCTGCCGCCAAACTCAGCCAATTTAACCAAGAATCCCGATGAAACACCTCACCCTCGCCACCCTCTCCTTCCTCGCCGGACTCAGCCCACTGGGCGCCGCCATCGTCGAGAAATCCGTCGAGTATAAGTCCGGAGACGTCGTCTGCGAAGGCTGGCAGGCCTATGACGACGCCGTCGCGGGCAAGCGTCCGGCCATCCTCGTCGTTCACCAGTGGACGGGCATCAGCGGACATGAGAAGGCCGCCGCCCGCCAATTGGCCGAGCTCGGCTACAACGTCCTGGTCGCCGACGTCTACGGCAAGGGCGTGCGTCCGCAGCCGCCGGCCGCTGGGCAGGAAGCCGGCAAGTACAAGAAGGATCGCCCCCTCCTCCGCGCCCGCCTGACCGCGGCGCTCGCCATCCTCAAGCAGGACGCCCGCACCGACGGGACCAAACTCGCCGCGACCGGCTATTGCTTCGGCGGCACGTCCGTCCTCGAACTCGCCCGCAGCGGCGCCGACCTCAAGGGCGTCGTCAGCTTCCATGGCGGCCTCGACTCCCCGACCCCAGTGGACGGCCAGAACATCAAGGGCAAGGTCCTCGCGCTGCATGGCGCCGACGATCCCTACGTCGCCGCGAAGGACATCGCCGCCTTCGAGCAGGAACTCAAAGCCGCCAAGGTCTCCTACCAACTGATCAAGTATCCGGGCGCGGTGCATAGCTTCACGCACAAGGAAGCCGGCAACGACAACTCCAAGGGCGCGGCCTACAACGAAGCCGCGGACAAGGCCTCGTGGTCCGAGATGAAGGCCTTCCTGACCGACCTCTTCGGGACGAAATAACCCATCCTGCTCCGGCACAAAGCCCCGGTGACGAGAGTCAGCCGGGGCTTTTTGTTGAAGCCTCAACTGCGCTTACTTCAGCGGACAGCCCGAGGTCAGCTTTTCGGGCGCGCCCTTAAAGTTAACCTCCGCGGGCGGCGTGCGGCCTTGGCGTGAGATCAGCCGGGAGAGCTCATCGAGGACGGTGGCACTATAGCCCGGGTTGGACCTCACGACCGCACCGGCACCAGAGATCAGAATGGTGGAAGCGCTACGCTCGGCCTTGTAAGCATTGATGACCTCGAACTTAGGATCAGCCACGACCGTAAACTGCGCCAGGGCGGCGGCGGACCATTTCTCGGCCACGGTGGAGTCGGCATTGATGATGCCCACCACGCGGAGATGGGAGCCATACGCCGACTGCAGTTGGTTGATGAAGGCCGCCGCATCGCGCGAACACGGGCATTCCTTCTCGATAAAATAGAGCAACGTCGGGCGACCGGCGGCATTAGCCGTCCGGCTCGTGGGCTTACCAGCGGCGTCGGTCCACGAGAAGTTCGGGGCAGAGGTACCGGTCTGCTTGGCCGCCGTAGCGACGAGCTGAGCCGTCAACGGGTGGTCCATCTTGGGGCGGAAGACGATCGCGCCAGAAGCATCCCTCTTGAGCGCGGACGGGTCCCGGGAGACCAAGAACTGCCCCATCATGCCGCCATCTTCGTGATTGGCCATGTGGCAGTGGTACATGAACGCATCGGTATCGCTGGCGAAATCCTCGAACTTCGCGATGAACGTCACCGACGCCCCGCGCGGCAGGTAGACCGTATCCTTCCAGCCCTGTTCGTACTCACCCACCGCACGATCGCTCCGGCTCACAATCTTAAACTGCACATCGTGGATGTGGAAGGCGTGTCCAAAGATGTTATTGTTCGTCACCGTCCACATCTCGGTGGCACCGAGCTTCACGACTTGGTTCACCTTGGTCATGGCGAAACTCAGGCCATCGAAACTGAATGTCGGGCGCCCCCCTGTCACCGCGAGCTTACGACGGACCGTGACTTCGGAGTCGGCCGGGAAATGATTCTTCGTGAGGACCTCGGGGATCTTCGCTAGCTTCTGGGCATTCGCGGCCACGACGTTGATCTTGAGCACGCGGAAATCGCCGTTGTTCAGCAAACTCCCGTTGGCGCCCCCACTGTCGGGCTCGCCGCCGGGAAAGCCGAAGGGCTGATTGGAGTTATAAGCCATCAGGTCGAGCGAGCCGCCGACCTTGTCGCCGCCGAGGTTCACCAGGATCTCGGTGCGTTCACCGACCACGAGCGTGAGCCGCTTCAGGGGGATGGGCTTATCGACGAGCCCGCCGTCGGTGGCGATCTGATAGAATTCACGGTTATCCGCGAAGCCCAAGATATACCCACGCTCGATTTCGGCGTTCAGAATCCGCAAGCGGACCCACTGGGCCGGCAGTTTCGCCTGGGCGTCCATCACCCCATTGGTGAGCAGGTAATCGCCGTATTTATCGTTATCGCCGTCGTAGCTGAACTGGTTGCTCGAGGTGAAGCGGCGGCTGGTCAGCACCACCGGGAGATCGTCCACGCCGTAAGTACGGGGTAGCCCGAGCTTGGCCTCCTCCGGGTCGCGGACGATGATGAGCCCACCCGCGCCCATCGTGATTTGCTTCTGCGTCAGCTCATGCGGGTGCGGATGATACCAGTAAGTCCCCGCATTATTCGCGACCTTCCACGCCGGCGACCACGTGCCACCCGCCGGAATCGTCTGATGCGGACCACCGTCCATCGTCGCCGGCAAGTGGAAGCCGTGCCAATGGACCGTCGTCACCTCCTCAAGGTTGTTCTTGAAGTTAACCTGGATCGTTTCGCCCTGGTTGAAGACCAACGTCGGACCCCAGAAACTGGCGCCATTGAAACCCATCGTCGTGGTCGTGCCCGCGAGAAACTTCCGCGTCGACTGCGTCAGCTCGAGATTAAAGGTCTTCCCTTCGACCAGCGGAGGAATCCAGAGATCCTGCAACGGTCGGTTGCTGACCACGACGCCACCGGTACGGCCTTTGCCACCGCCGCCGCCCGGACGTTGGCCACCGCCGCCGGGACCACCTTGCCCGGGGCGCTGCGGGCGCTGACCTTGACCAGGACGTGGCGGACCAGCACCGTCTTCTTGCCGGGGCGGGCGACCGTCGGGGTCCGCCGTTTGGGCCCGAGCGGACGATGGTTGGCAGAACACCATCGCCGCCAGGAGCCAAACAAAGTTTTGCGGCGAAAGTAGCCTAAATGGTTTCAGGAGCATGAAAGCCATGCTAACAAAAAAGAGGTTAAGCCGAGATTAAGCCCGAATAATGACGTTTCCCAACGTCAAGCCGATGCAAAGCCTGTTGCCCGACCTCGGAAAACCTCCTACTGCAATGCGCCCCCATGAAGTCCCTGCTCTCCCTGCTGTGCCTCACCGCGACCGCTTCAGCGCAGACCATTTTGGCGCAGCCCTATCTCCAACCGGGGCCGCAGGGTGCGCTCGAGGCCACGGATGAAATGCGCGTCATCTGGGTGACGGACCAGACGCCCGGTCATTTCACCGTCGAGTACGCGGCCAAAGGCGCCAAGCCCATCGTCGCCAAGGTCGAGGTCGCACCGATGGATTTCGCCGCCCCGGTCGCCAAGCCCCCGGCCTCGGCCGAAAAGGATCAGCACTACATCCGTTACAGCGCCGCCCTCACCGGACTCCCCCTCGACAGCACGTTCAGCTATGCCGTCAAGTTGGACGGCAAGGTCATCCGCGAACAGACCACCCACACCCGCGTCAGCGCCAACAGGCCCACGCGCTTCATCATGATCGGCGACCTCGCCGACGGCAAGGCGAGCCAGAACGTGGTCGCCTACCAGATGAGCCTACAGAAACCGCATTACACCGTGCTGCTCGGCGACATCATCTATCCCTCCGGCCGCGCCTACCACTACATGAAGTATTTCTGGGGCACCTACAGCAACCCGACGGAGCCGAGCGAAAAGAACGGTGCGCCCATGATGGCCACCGTCCCCTTCTACGCCGTGCTCGGCAACCACGACGCCTATGTCGCGAAGCTCAACACCTATCCTGACGCCTACGCGGCCTATTACTTCTTCAACGCCCCGCAGAACGGCCTGCCGGAAGGCGTGTGGAACACAGCCTTACCCAAAGGCGAGGCGGCGAAGCCCTTCCGCACCCTCGCGGGCAAGAACTACCCCGCCCTCGGCTTCTACTCCTTCGACTACGGCGCCGCCCACATCGTCGTGCTCGACAACAGCGGCGGCGGCAAGTCGGACGACCCGGCCGTCATGGCCTGGCTCGACCAAGACCTCAAGGCCTCGAAGCAACCGTGGAAATTCGTCGCCCTGCACGTCCCGCCGTTCCAGGTCACGGTCAGTCACTACGGCGACCAACGCCAACGGAAGTTCGCCCCCATCTTCGAGGCTAACGGCGTCGACGTCGTCTTCGCCGGGCACGTCCATAATTTCCAACGCAGCAAGCCGTTCCGCTTCCTGCCCGCCACCGGCGCCGCCGCGGCGGTCGCCGCCAAGCCGCTGCCCGATGACCCCAAGGCCAACGTACCGACCCTCGCCCCGAAGACCCCGCCGAGTTACGTAAACGGCACTTTCACGCTCGACGAGGCCTTCGACGGCGTGAAGCAGACCTCGCCCAAGGGCGTCATCTACGTCGTGCAAGGGGGCGGCGGCGCGAAGCTCTACACCGGCACGGTCGACAAGAACTTGGCCAAACTCCCCAACGGCGGGAAAGACAACTTCGCCCCTTTCAACGCCAAGTACTACGAGTCGCTCCACTCCTTCACCGTCGTCGACCTCACCGCGAAGAAGTTCGAGATGCGGACGATCAACGAGAAGGGCGAAGAGATCGACCGCTGCGTGATCGAGAAGTAAGGCGGCTCAACCCGCGAACTGCGGGTGGCGGCGGATGAGGGCCTCGAACGCGGCGCGTTCGGGCTCCGACAGGCCCTCGGGGAACTTCGCCTGGGAGCGATCCCACTTGCCCAACCATTCGGCTCCGAGCAAGGCATGACGAGGGGCACCCGACCACCCCGCGGTGAGCGCGATGGTGGTGTCCTTCTTCACGCCCGTACCGACGCCCGCGCCCACGAAGAAACCGGCATGCAGCAGCCCGGCGCGGACGGCGGTCGAAGCCGAGTAGGTGAAAAGTTCGGCGGAGCGCTCCGAGCGCACCAACTCAAACAAGCGCGCGAAGGACGCCGGCTTCCAACAGGCGGTATCGGTCTTGTGCGAGAAGAAGTCGTAGAACACGAGGTCGGGCTTGGCGGAAGCCTGCGGCGCCCGCTCCCAGAAGTCCCCTTCGAGAAGCTCCCAGGACAGCCCCGGGAATTGCCGGGACGCCCACTGACCGCGGGCGAGCACCGCATCCGGACCCGAGTGGCGGAGATAGGGGAAGTGCGACTTGTGCGTGAGCGCCAAGCGCAGCGAATCGAGGTCGTTCTCGAAACTGATGAGCTTGAGCCGACGCACCGGACCCTGCGCGGCGGCGGCCTCGTAGCACTGCACGGCGGCCATGGCGTTGGCGGCGGCGCCGAGGCCCACATCCCAGATGACGAGCTCGGGCACTTCCTCGGGGGACTTGCCGACAGGCAGCTGCAGCCGTTCGGCCAAGGCCGACTGATCGACGTAGAGCGACTTCGCCTCCTCCATCGGAGGCGTGTGCGAATGCATGATCTCACCCGAAGACACCTGCCGGATGCTGGCGAAACCCGCCTCGGCGATGTTCACGGTGTAATTGCCCAGCGTGCGCGGACGGCGCTCCTTACCGACCTTGGGCGGCACCGCCGGGTGGTCCATGTCCTCGACCTGCAGGAACTGGCGCTTCTCATTATAGAGCGCGAGGAAACGGTCCTCGAGGATGCTCTGGCGGATTTCCCGCATCAGCTGATGGTAGAACGCGATGTTATGCTGCCCCAGCAACGTCCACCCCAAGGGCTCCTGCGTCTTCGTGAGGTGGTGGAGGTAGCCGCGCGAATACTTCTGACAGACCGGACAACGACAGGTCGGGTCGAGCTTCTCGTCGGAGAACTTATAGACCGACCGGCGCAGCTGGAGCAGCCCGCGCGAGGTGAACGCCGTGCCGAACTGCGCCACCTTGTTCGGGATGATGCAGTCGAACATGTCGACCCCACGGTGGACGGCTTCGAGCAGGTCGAGCGGCGTCCCGACCCCCATGAGGTAGCGCGGGCGATCCGCCGGCAACATGGCCGCGGCGACCTCGCAGGTATCCTCGCGCTGGTGCTTCTCCTCGCCGACGGCCAAGCCGCCGATGGCGAACCCATCGAACGGCAATTGGGTCAGACCATCCGCGCTCTGCTTGCGCAGGTGCGGGTAAAGGGCGCCCTGAACGATGGCGAACATCGACTGCGGGGACTCGCCGCGGGCCTTGAGGCTGCGGACCGCCCAGCGTTGCGTGATCTCGAGCGCGCGCCGGGCCGTGGCCTCGTCGGCCGTCGACGGGATGCACTGGTCGAGCACCATCATGATGTCGCTCCCGATCGCCATCTGCGTCCCGATGCTGACCTCGGGGCTGAGCAGGATCTTCTTGCCGTCGACGTAGCTGCGGAATTCGGCCCCCTCCTCCTCGATGGAACGGGAGTGCGGCAGCGAGAAGATCTGGAAACCGCCGGAATCCGTCAGGAACGACTTCTCCCAGCCCGTGAAACGGTGGATATCGCCGAAGTGACGGAAGACCTCGGGACCTGGGCGGAGCAACAGGTGGTAGGTGTTCGCGAGCAGGATCTGCGACCCGGACTCCAGGAGCGTGTCGAACGTCTGGGCCTTGACCGTGGCCTGCGTGCCCACGGGCATGAACAGCGGGGTCTTCACCTCGTTATGCAACGTCCGGAAAGTCGCCGCGCGCGCCCGCGAGCCGCTGGCGACCGCCTCCAACTTGAAATTCAGCCGGGAAGGTTGCATGTGAACGCTAGGACTAAAGGTCGGTTCGCCCAAATGTAAAGGATGGGCGAGGGCCGCCGACAGGACGCTTGAACTCGGCCGGAGATGGGCCACCTTACGCCCATGCGCCGCCCCGCCCTGCTGCCCTGCACGTGTTTCGCCTTGGCCCTCTTCGCCAGCGGGTGCGCGCAGCCCGCCGCCCGCGAGGAGGTCAGCCTCGAGGAAAACAACGCCGTCTTCAGCTTCGCCCTCCAGGACCTCCAGGAGAAACAGGAGTTCGCCGGGGCCGTCACCATGGTCGTCGGACCCGACCGCGTCATCGCGCTGGAAGCCTTCGGCTTGGCGGACATCGCGAGCGGTCGACCGATGCGCAAGGACTCGCTCTTCTGGATCGCCTCGATGACGAAGCCCATCACCGCGATGGGCGTCCTCATGCTCGTCGAGGAAGGCAAGGTCGGCCTCGACGATCCCGTCGAAAAATACCTGGGCTCCTTCAAAGGTCAGCAACTCGCCACGCCCACCGGGCTGGTGCCGGCCCCGCGCCCGGTCACCGTGCGCGACCTCCTCACGCACACCAGCGGACTCTCCCCGGCGATGCCCACGACGGCGAATCAACCCAACGACACCGTGCCGCTCGCCGCCATGGCGATCCTTTCGGGCCGCACCCCGCTCGTCTCCGCTCCCGGCGCCAAGTGGGCCTACAGCAACACGGGTATCAACACCTTGGGACGAATCATCGAAGTCGTCAGCGGTCAGCCTTATGCGGAATTCGTGCAGCAGCGCTTCCTCGATCCGCTGGACATGAACAGCACCAGCTTCTGGCCGGACGTCACCCTGCAGGCCAGTTTGGCGACACCGTATCGCAAGGACAAGGTCACCGGTGAACTCATCGCGGCCGGCAACAGCCGCTTCAGCCAGCCCTTGCAGGACCGCAAGCGGACGGCGCTGCCGGCCGGCGGGCTCTTCTCCACCGCGAACGACTTGGCCCAGCTGTATCAGATGATCTTGCGCGGGGGAGAACTCGACGGCCACCGCTTCCTCCGTCCGGAGACGCTGAAGTTGATGACCACGAACCAACTGGGCGGCATGCCGAAAGTCAGCTTCGCCGACGGCATGCACATGGGCCTCGGCTTCCATTTGGTGGGGACGCCCGTTGGGGTCACCGAAAGCCTTTCACCGGGCAGCTTCGGCCACGGGGGCGCCTACGGCACTCAGGCCTGGATCGATCCCGTCCGCCGCCAGGCCTACGTCCTGCTCATCCAACGGACCGACCTCCCGAACTCGGATGGCTCCGAGATCCGCCGGGAGTTCCAAAAGATGGCCGTGGAGGCCTTTGGCCGCTGAGCCCCACCCGGACCTCCCGTGGCCTTCCTGCACACCCTTCGCCTCAGTTTCCTCGCGCTCCGCGCCGTGTTGCTCTTGGCCGCAGCCGGCCTCTGTCTCTACGGTTTCATCGCCGCCCGCGAACCCGGGGTCTCGGGCTACTGGCGTGTCGGCTACGTGGCGGGTATGGTACTCGCCTTAGCCCTGCTCTGGAACGTTTGGCGCACCTACCGCCGACTCCCGAAGGCGTAGCGAAGCCGCGAGACCCGAGTTGACCGTGCGCACTCCGGGGCCAACCTCAGCCGTAAGCAGTTAACCCTTATACCTCCCCCAATCCCCTTCCCCACGCCGACCATGCTGCGCAGCCTTCTCCTCACCTTCCTCGCCATCGGCAGCCTCACCGCCGCCGAGCCGAAGAAGCACAACGTGCTCTTCATCGCGGTCGATGACCTCCGCCCGGAAATCAATGCTTCGGGCAGCAAGGTCATCCGCACGCCCAACCTGGACCGCATCGCTGCCCGCGGCACCACCTTCGACCGCGCCTACTGCCAACAAGCGGTGTGCAGCCCCTCCCGCTCCTCGCTCATGACCGGCCGACGGCCCGACGCCACCCGCGTCTGGGATCTCGAGACGCATTTCCGCAAGGCCTTACCCGACGCCGTGACGGTCGCCCAATTCTTCAAGGAACACGGCTATCATAGCCAGGGGATGGGCAAGATCTTCCACGGCGGCTTCGATGACACCCCCAGCTGGTCGGTCCCGTGGACCACCCCCAAGGCACCCGCTTACGCCTCGGCGGAAGCGCTCAAGCTCCAAGCGGCGAACGTGGATGCGAAGGGTCGGTCGCGGGGGCCCGCCTTCGAAGCAGCCGATGTGCCCGACGACACCTATACCGACGGTAAGGTCGCGCGCCTCGCCGCCGCCACCCTCACCACGCTGAAGCAAAAGGGCCAGCCCTTCTTCCTCGCTGTCGGCATGGCCAAGCCCCACCTACCCTTCGTGGCACCCAAGAAGTACTGGGACCTTTACGACCCTCAGGCCATCTACGTGCCCGCGTACCAAAAACTACCGGCGGGCGCGCCCGCCTTTGTCGGCCACAACAACAGCGAGCTGGGGAGCTATGCGGGCATGCCCAAACGAGGCACCGTCGATGAAGCCACCGCCCGCCAACTCCGCCACGGCTACTACGCCGCCATCAGTTACATGGACGCCCAAGTTGGCCTGCTGCTGGACGCCTTGGACAAAGAAGGCTTGGCGGACAGCACCGTCGTCATCCTGTGGGGCGACCACGGCTGGCAGCTGGGCGAACATGGCCTCTGGCATAAGCACACGAACTTCGAGCTCGCCGCCCGCGCGCCGCTGCTGATCAGCGTACCCGGCCAGAAAGCCCCGGGCCGGAAGAGCCTCTCCTTGGTGGAGTTCATCGACATCTACCCCACCCTCGCCGACGTCTGCGGATTACCCAAACCGAAGGACGTGGAAGGCGTCAGCCTGAAGCCGCTCCTCGACGACCCGACCGCCCACGTGCGCCCGGTGGCCATCAGCCAGTATCCACGCGGCGATGCGGGCGCATCACTCATGGGTTACAGCATCCGCGACGACCGCTGGCGCCTGACGCTCTGGCGGAACCGCGCCGACAATTCCATCCACGCCACGGAACTCTACGACGAGGTCAACGATCCGCACGAGACCGCGAATGTGGCCAAGCAGCCGGAGCACGCCGAGGTGATCGCACGCCTCAGCAAGCACCTCCCGCCCCCCATCGCCGCAGCGCCGGCCGGCAAGACGGACAACGGCCCCAAAACCGCAGCGCCGACCAACGCCGGCACCCGGGATCGCGGAACGATGTTCACCGGACGCGACACGAACCAGGACGGCAAGCTCACCAAGGAGGAATTCATGCTGAAGCAGCGGGACCCCGCGCAAGCCGCCCTGAACTTCGTTAAATTCGACAAGGATAAGAACGGCGAACTCTCCAAGGAAGAATTCGTGAAGATGGGACAATGAGCCCTCCGCGATGCGGCATTACCTCTGCAGCCTAGGACTCGTCGCGGCGCTCAGCGCCGCCGACATCCCCGCCCAGGTCACGGTCGACACGGCCGCGCCGGGCTTGACGATTCCCGCCGACTTCCTGGGGATCAGCTACGAGAAGAATGCCTTGATCGAACCGCATTTCAAGGCGGACAACACCGTCTTGGTCAACCTGCACCGCAACCTCGGCACCGGCACGCTGCGCCTCGGCGGCAACAAGGTGGAGCTCACCCGGTGGCGAGCGGACGCGACCGCCATGCTGGACAAGAAGACCGGCCAAGCGGTGATCGGACGGGCGACGCTGGACGACCTCTACGGCTTCCTGCAGGCGACCCAGTGGAAGTGCCTCCACGGACTGAACCTCGCCAGCAATGCGCCCGAACAATCCGCGGACGAAGCGGCCTACGCGCTCAAAGTCGGTGCGAGTTCGGTGCTGGCCTTTGAAATCGGCAATGAACCCAACCTCTACGTCAACCATGCCGCCCGCAAAGATGGCTACAGCTGCGCACAGTACCTCCCCGAGGCCCAAGCGGCCATTAAAGTCATCCGCGCCCAAAACCCTGGCGTCGTCTTAGCCGGTCCAGCCACCGCGCGCCGCACCGACCATTGGTTCGAAGACGCCGTCGCCGGACTCAAAGGCCAGCTCCAAATCGGCACGTCCCATTTGTACGCCCTCTCCGGTGGCTCCACCAATCCCAAGTCAGCCAATTTCCCCAGCGTCGAAAACCTCCTGCTGCCGGCCACCATGGCGAAGGACGTCACCATGGTCGACGAACACCTCGCCGCCGCGAAGGCGGCCGGCATGCGCTACCGGCTCGCCGAGTTCAACTCCGTCTCCAACGGTGGCCGCACCGGCGTAAGCGACACCTTTGTCTCCGCCCTTTGGGCCACGGACTTCCTCTTCTCCATCGCCGCCCGCGGCGCCGATGGGGTCAACTTCCACTGCAACCTTAAGCCCGGCAGCTACTCGCCGATCTCCGCCGTCAAAGGCGGAACCCGTTACACGGCGCACCCGCTCTATTATGCGCTGCTCCTGTTTCATGATGCCGGCCAAGGACGGCTCCTGCCAACCAAGGTGCGATCCACTGCGAACCTCGTCGCCCACGCGACCCTCGATGCCAGCGGCAAGATGCGCGTCGTCCTCGTGAACAAGGACCTCGCCCAAGAAGTCGTGGCCACCATCCAGGTCGGGGCACGCTTCCGCGCGGGCAGCGTTCGTCGCTTGAGCGCTCCGCAGGCAACCGCCCAAGACGGCGTGACTTACGCGGGCACGATGGTGTCGGCCAACGGCAGCTGGAAACCCCAGCTGAGCCTGGAAAGGGCGGTGGCGGTCCACGCCGGTCAAGCGGTGGTAACGCTGCCCCCCGCCAGCGCCATGGTCCTGACCATTACCGAATAAGCATCGAAAGGGCGGAGTCCGGTTGACGAACTAGGGTTTTTTCCCGATGTTCGCTCATCCCCATGCGCCTCCCCCTGTCCTGCCTCGCCCTGCTGCTGGCCGCGGCCCTGCCCGTCTTCGCCGCCGACACCCCAGCCACCCCGGCCAAGAAGGCCCCCGCCAAAGCGCCCGCCAAGACTGGCGCCAAAAAAGCCGGCCCCACCGGCACGGCCATCGGCGAGAACAAGGCCACCCCGGTCGACCGCATCAAGGTCCCCGCGGGCTTCCAAGTCGAGCTGCTCTACTCCGTCCCTAATTCCGAACAAGGCTCCTGGGTCGCGCTCTGCACCGACGGCAAAGGCCGCATCTACGCGAGCGACCAGTACGGCTCGCTCTACCGCTTCCCCGCCCCCGCGGCCGGCCAGCCGCTCAAGGCCGCCGACATCCAGAAACTGCCGGTCAACATCCGCGCCGTGAACGGCATGGTCTTCGCTTTCGGCGCCCTCTACGTGGGCGTGAACGACTACGAGAAGAAGATCCCCAGCGGCGTCTACCGCCTCAGCGACACCAACGGCGACGACGCCCTCGACAAGGTCGAACTCCTGCGCGAGATCCAAGCCAGCGGCGACCACGGCGTCCACGCCATCGTCCCGACCCCCGACGGCAAGGCGCTCTACCTCATCACGGGCAACAACGCCGTGAAACCGGAAACCGCGGCCAACTCCCCTGTGCCCTCGATCTGGGGTGACGACCATCTCCTTCCGCGCATGCCCGATGGCCGCGGCCATAATCGCCACGTCCTGGCCCCCGGCGGCATCGTCTACCGCTTCACTCCGGACGGCAAGGACTTCAAGGTCTTCGCTTCTGGCTTCCGCAACATCTACGGCGGGGCCGTCAACCAAGACGGCGAACTCTTCACTTACGACGCGGATATGGAGTATGACTTCAACACCCCGTGGTATCGCCCGACCCGCATCAACCACGTCGTCAGCGGCGGCGAATACGGCTGGCGCAACGGCGCGGGCAAGTACCCTGAATTCTACCCCGACAACCTGCCCGCCACGCTCAACATCGGCCCAGGCTCGCCGACGGGCGTGACCTTCGGCTACGGCGCCAAGTTCCCGGCCAAGTACCAGCAGGCCCTCTACGCCCTCGATTGGAGCTGGGGCAAGATCTACGCCATCCACCTCACCCCGAAGGGCGCTAGCTACACGGCCACCAAGGAAGAGTTCGTGACCGGCGGACCCTTGCCCGTGACCGATGCTTTCGTCCATCCCAAGGATGGCGCGATGTATTTCGCCATCGGCGGCCGCAAGGTGCAGTCCGGCCTCTACCGCGTCAGCTACGTCGGCAAGGAGAGCACCGCCAGCGTCGACCTGCTCAAGCGGGTCAACCCGGAAGCCAAGCTCCGCCAGGAACTCGAAGCCTTCCACGGCGTGCAAGACCCTAAGTCCATCGAGCTGGCCTGGCCGCACCTGAACAGCCCAGACCGCCATATCCGCTGGGCCGCCCGCACCGTGCTCGAGCACCAACCGCTCGCGCAGTGGCAGGAGCGCGCCCTGAAGGAAACCGACGCGGCCCGTTCGCTTGAAGCCCTCCTCGCGGTCGCCCGCGTAGGGGCGCAGTGCCCCAACCACAGCCCACGCGCGGCCAAGCCCGACCCTCGGACCGGCGTGCCGTTGATGGTGGCCCAACCGACCGCCGCCGAAGCCGCCACGCGCGATGGCCTGCTCGACGCCCTCCAGCGCCTGGACTGGTCCAAACTCTCCAACGACCAACGCATCGCTTGGGTGCGTATCGCTGAAATCGTGCTGCACCGCTACGGCACGCCCGACGCGGCACGCGTACAGCAGATCGTCGGACGACTCGACCCCGCCTTCCCGGCCAACAACTTCGAACTGAATTGGGTGCTCTGCGAGACGCTCGCCTTCCTCCAGGCCCCGAACACCGCGGCCAAGGGCATGGCGCTCATCGCCAACGCCGAAAGCCAGGAGCCGCAGATGGAATACGCCCGCAGCCTGCGCTTCCTCAAGACCGGCTGGACCCCTGCGCTGCGCGAGGCCCAGCTCAATTGGTTCCTCCAGGCCGCCAACTACCGCGGCGGCTCGAGCTTCACCCAGTTCATCCAATTCATCCGCAACGACTCCCTGGCGACCTTCACCGACGCGGAGAAGCAGCAGCACGCCGCGCTCATCGCCCAGAAGCCCGTCATCAAGTCGCCCATCGAGAACGCCGGCGCGATGTTCGCCGGCCGTACGCCCAAGGCCTGGACGCTCGCCGAGCTCGACGCCGCCATCGGCGCAGGCCTCAAGGACCGCGATTTCGAGACCGGGCGCAAGGTCTTCGCCGCCGCGGCCTGCTACACCTGCCACCGTTTCGGCAACGCGGGCGGCATGACCGGCCCCGACCTGACCCTCTCCGGGGGCCGCTACAGCCCGCATGACTTCCTCGACCAGATCATCAACCCCAGCAAGGAGATCAACGAGCAGTTCGCCCCGATCATCGTCACCAAGAACAACGGCGAGACCCTCACCGGCGTCATCGTCAACCTGAACGGCGACTCGGTCGTCGTGAACACGGACCTCTCCGACCCCGATCAACGCGTCAACGTCGACCGCAAGGAAGTGAAGAGCATCGAGCGCAGCGCGGTCTCCCCGATGCCTCCGATGCTCCTCAGCATGCTCACGCAGGACGAAATCCTCGACCTGACGGCCTTCGTGCTGAGCGGCGGAGACAAGGACAAGCCGGTCTTCAAGAAGCCCGCGAAGTAAGCCATGAAAAGGCTCAAGCTCGCCGCGCTGTGCGTGGCCTACGGCGTCGTCGACCTCTACCTGCTGCTCGGCTGGTTCGCGAGCGGCCAACCGCAGCGGGTATCGCTGTGGAACAAGCTCTACGGTCCGCTGACCTTCGACCTCAGTGCCCATGCCGAAGGCTATGGGCTGGCCTTCCTGCTGCTCTCGGGGCTGGCGACGGTCGTCTTCATGGTCGTGCTGGTCCGCGCGGCCCGGCCGGCGACTCCGGCGGACACCGAGGCCAATCCCTTCACGAAGGATTCCTGAACGGACTCAGAGCGCCTGGCGGAGGGCGACCATGGCCGCAGCCTGGCGTTGACGGACGATAGTTTGGGCTTGGCCCACCTTCACCGCGGCCGCGGCGGGGTCCTTCGCCAGCGCCAAGACGGCGGGAACGATGCCCGGCAACTGCGTCTCATCGTCGAGGTCAAAGAGCCAGTCCCCAAGACCGATATCCTTCCACATCGTGCCCTTGGAGGTCTGTTCGGCCCAGCGGCAGACGATGGCGGGGACGCCGTTGCCGATGCACATGATCGGCGAATGCATCTCATTGCCGAAGAGGCCGGCGCTGCGCACGTAAACGGACAACGCCTCATCGGTGAGCCAATAGTCGGGCCGCCAGACCACGCGGGGCTTCACGTCGTCCGGCAGGCGATCGAACAGCACTTCCTTGCCCAAGGCCATCTGCGTGCGGTCTTCGGGACAGATGAGCACCTTGAGTTTCGTCTGGCGGACGACGGCGACGATCGCCGCCCGCAGTTCGGCGTGGTCATGTTCCTTCAGTTCGTCGTTCCGCTTCTGCTTGGCGGCATCGAAAGCCACGCCCGGCTTGATGAGCCAATACGGCGTGGAGCGGTAGCGCGGGATGCAGCACAGGAAACCGCCCGCTTCGAGCCCGTTCGCCTGCAGGAAAGCCAGCGCCTTGGCGTCATCACGGAGGTCCGTGGCGAAGGCCCCATCGGGGCCCAACCCCATCAGCGGGCACCGCACGCCCGCGGCGATGGCGACGGCGTGCGAAACCCCGTCGCGGAAGAACACGAACCGGGCGCCATTGAGGATCTCGATGGTCGCAGGGGTCGGCTTGCCTTGGGTGATGCCGAGAACGCCGTAGGGCTTGGGCCCAAGCTGGCGCCAGCGCCCGACGTCACGTTCGGCGACCAACGAAGGCCCGGAACCGTGCAGGAGGAAATCGTGGTCCGCATAGGCCTGCGCGACGTCCACCTTGCCGGGGACGAGAATGCGGAGTTTGGGGAAGCGACGTTGCAGCATCTCCCCCACCCCGTTGTCGACGCTGCCTGGCCAGAGCGTGACCGCCGCTTCGGGCAGGTGCTTCTCCAACAACGCCAACATGCCGGGCGTATGCGCGATGTCGCCGATGTTCACGGTCTGCCAGGAGGAGCGCAACAGGATGCGCGGTGGGCGGCCCGGAGACGCCGCCCGCAAGGCCGTGGCCCACGCCAGCGTGGCCGAGAGTCCCAAGAAATGGCGGCGGTCCATCCCGGTCACTTCGTGTAAGGCTCCGTGATCGGGCCCTTCTCCGCCGCCTTCACGCGTTCGTCGACTTTCTTGCGGATGTCGGCCTTCGCGGTCGTCAGCCGTTCGGGCCAGACGAACTTCGGGGCCGTCGATGGGTCATAGCCGGCCATGTGGCCGGTCAGCCGGGTGGTCGGCTTGGTGTACTTCAGTTCGGTGTCGCCGAAGACCTCGCGACACATCGCCGCCAAGCCGGGGTCATACTCGATCAACTGCGTGCGCAGATGGACGTGGTTGTGGTCATGGTCGTTGACGCGGTTGTTGTCGAACCACGACTGGACGCCTTCGGCGAAGTACTCGTGGTGATTGGTCGCGGCATATTTGCCCTTCCACAAACCCTTCGCCATGGCGGCCTGATAGGTGGCCTTGAGGCGACGGTCGAAGGTCGGGTCGACCTTCAGCATGCCGCGCAGGTGGATATTATGGGCGAACTCGTGGATGAAGATGTTCTCGGACGCATAAGGGTCCCCCGGAAACGCCAGCATGTTCTCCTCGGCGCAGGAACAGACCGGGTCGGTCTCGGAACCACCGAGGCCACGGGCGCGGGCGTCCCAGTAATCCTTCGGCTTGAAACCCGAGTACTCGGGGATGTCGGTGGTGAACTCCCCGCGCCCCATGATGATGACCCGGGAGCCATTCGCGATCATCGCCGTCCGGACATCCGGGCGCTTGGCCAACATCAGGTTGGCCAGGTAGGCGGTCTCCTTGAGGGCGTAGTCGTTGACCGCACCGGAGGCCACGATCGGCAAACCCTGCGCGCTGAGGTACTTTTTGTAGAACGGCGGGAGCTTCAGTTCAGCCGGCGGGGCCGAAACTTCGCCGATGGGGTCGGCCGCCAGGCTGGTGATCGCCAGCAAACAGAGGAAGGGGAGGAATTTCATTTGGAAGGTTTCTCGTTGATCTTGGCGTCGGCGGGGGCCTCGGGCAAATCGCCCTTCCGGAGCTCGACGAAACGCTCGCGCATCTCCTTCAGCTTTTCCGGGAAGCGGGCGGAACACTCGTCCTGCTCGTAAGGATCTTTCGCGACGTTGAAGAGCTCGGCCTTACCTTGGGGGTTGGCATGGGGGACGATGAGTTTCCAATCGCCATGGAAAACCGCGGAGCGCTGGTAATGGGGGATGTAGATGGTGCGGGGGGCGGGCGTCGCATCGGCGCCGGTCAGGACGGGCCAGCGATCGAGCCCATCGAACTTCACGTCCGCCGGCACGGTGACACCCGCCAGACGGGCCAAGGTCGGCAGCCAGTCCGCCGCGTGCATGGGGTGGCTGTTCTTGCCGGCGGGCAAATGCCCCGCCCAACTGACGAACGCGTTGACCCGCATCCCACCCTCATACGGCGTATTCTTCCAACCGCGGAGGGGGGCATTCGTGGTCACGGCCGGACTCGCCTTGGTCGTGCCGACATAGGGATTGCCGCTGCTTTCGATGCCACCGTTGTCCGAGGTGAAGATAATGACCGTGTTCTCGAGCTGACCCGAGGCCTTGAGGGCGTCGTAGAGCTCGCCGACCTTCGTGTCCAGTTGCGTCACAAAGGCGGCGTAGCGACGGATGGAATCATCCTTCGCGGGGTCGGCATGGAACTGCACGCCTTCGTAAGCCTTGAAATACTCCTTCGGGGCGTCGATCGGGGTATGGACCGCGCCGAACGGGACGTAGGCAAACCAAGGCCCTTTCTTCTCGAGGATGACGCGCTTGGCGTCGGCGGCGACCAGTTCGGTGGCGTTGCCCTCCTCCTTCAACAGCACGTCGTTGCGGTTCCAGGTATCCTCCAAGGGACCCGACCGATATTTATGGGTCCAAGGATCGATGGCACCCGTCAGGAAGCCATAGGACTCATCGAAACCGTACTGACGCGGCCCCCAGGCGAATTTGCCTCCGAGGTGCCACTTGCCCGAGATGGCCGTCCGGTAGCCGACGGACTTCAACGCCGTCGCCAACGTGAAGGTGCCCGCCGGGAAAGCGCGCATATTGGTGGGGCCCAGCACATGCGGACCGAAGCGACTGGTCCAACGACCGGAAAGCAACGCGGTGCGGGTCGGCGTACACACCGGCTGCACATAATGCCGATCCAACTCCACCGAGGTCTTCAGGATCTCCGCCATGCGGGGCGTCGCGAACTTCCCGCCATGCCAACTGACGTCGGCCCAGCCCATGTCGTCCGCGACGATGAGCAGGATGTTGGGACGCACCGGCGCGGCGGTGGCCGCCAGTGAGAAGACGGCACCGAGGCAGGCGGCGAGCAGTCGAAGGGACATCATGGGAGGGGTTGGCTTCTTGTAGCACCTCCCTGCCCTGACGCAATCCCCGGACAGGCTTACTTCGTCTGGGCCACGTTACGCTTCGGAAGCTTGGCCAAGTAGGCCGATTCCGCGGCCTTGACCTTGGCCCGTTGCGGTTCGACCTGCGGGGTGAGCTCGGCGATCGCGCGGGCTAACTCGGCGAGGTTCTTCGCGCGCTCCGGCACTTCCTTGGTCGCGGCAGCCAAGGCCTTCTGGGCCCCAAGCCATTTGGCTTTGGCTTCTTCCAGCGTCTTGGCGGCGGCCGCGATGGCCTGCTTCTTCGCATCCGCGGGGCGGGCCGCTTCCGCCAAACGCGCCTTGGCGGTGACGGCCGCTTGCTGCAAGGGGGCGAGCGCGGCTTGGGTCTGGTCGACAGCCGCCTGATACGGCGCGAGCTTGGCCCCGAAGGCTTTCTCGAGGGCCGCCGGTGCGGCCTGCTTCAGGGCATATTCCTTTTGCTGGGCGAGGCGGACCTTCGCCTGCTCGGCCAACTCGGCTTGAACCGGCCCCAACTGTTTTTCCGTGGCGGCGAGCACCGCGCGGGCGGCCTCGGCCTTCGCGACATCGCCCGCCACCAAAGAGCCGGCCTGCGTGACCGCGCCGACGGCCGCAAAACGGGCAGCCTGCGCTTGGGCTAGACCCTGCTTGGCTTCGGCGAGCTCCTTCAAGGCTGCCGCCAATTGTTCACCCGTTGCTTGGCGGGAAGTGAAATAACGGAGCGAGAGGACGCCGGCCAACCCGTGCGCGGAGGCATCCGCCTCCGAGGCCGTCACCACCCGGACCGTGGCGACCTGCAGACGCTGCTCCATCTCCTCGACCAAAACCAAACCAGCCGCCAACTGACGGTTCGCGGCCGCGACTTGGGTTTGCACGGCGGCAACCGCCGCTTTGGCCTGATTCAATTCCGTAGCCGCCGCGGCGGCGGACTTCTTCAAGTCATCCACCCGCGTGGTCAGTTCGGTCACGCGCAGGCGGACGGGGCGCATGTTGCGGGCGTACTCTTCGATGGCGGCCTTGGCGGCGGCGACTTCCGTGTCGCGCTGGCGGATCGCCTCACCCAACAAGGCCTGCCGTTCGCCCAAAAGTTTCGTCTGGGCCTCAACCTTACCAGCGGCTTCAGCTTCGGCCTGACGCAACGCACCCAGAGGAGCCTCGAGGGCTGGCAAGGCCGACTGGAGTTCGCCCCAGGCCGCCTCGAGCGGGGGCAGCTTCGCGGCCAAATCGGCCACCTGCTGGGTCGTGGCAGCCACGCGCGCCAACGCCGCCTTGTGCGCCGTCTCATTCTCCGCCTTCGCGGCGATGGCATCCGCGATGTCCGCCTCGAGTTTAGCCAGGCGCTCCTTCTCGGCCAGCACACCCACGTTGAATTCCGCCGCCCGCAGGAAGGCCACGTGCTCCTCCCACCCGGCGATTTGCGCCGGCGCGTTCTGGGCGAAGGCCTCCGCCGTGGCGGCGTCCGCCTTGAGCTTGTTCAAGGTGGCCATCTGCCCTTGGACGAGCGTTTGGCGGGCCTGCAGCTGGGCCACCTGCCCCCGGGATAACTCGAGCGCGGCCACCTGCGACTCCCGCTGTTTCTGGGCGACGGCGCGGGCCTTGTCGTCGTTGGCCTTGGCCAACTGCTTATCGGCATAGTTCAGGCTGCCTTCCTCGCTCTTCACCTTAGCCTGAAGATCCGCGAGGCGGCGCGCGATCCAATCCAAGTCCAACGAAACCTTCGCGGCCAACTCGAGCAAAGGACGCCGCTCCGCCCGGGCCGGATTCAGCGCTTCGTTGGCGACCTTGATCTTCGCATTCAGTTCGGCCTTCGCCTTCTCATCCGTGGTCTTGTAGGAAAGATTGCGCAGCGCCTCGAGTTCCTTGGCGGCGGGTTGGTAGCGAGCCTCCACCGCATTGAGCTTGGTCATGACGTCGGCCGAAGCGGCCAGGATGGCGGCATGCTCGGACTGCGCCGCCCGGAGCTTGGCCCGCGCGGCCTGCACCTCCGCCGACGCGGTCGCGGCCCGGGCTTGCAGGGACGCCAGCTGCTTTTCGGCGGCGCTGAGCCGATCGGCGAGCTTCGGCGGATTCACGGAAACCTGCGTCAGGTCCTGACCGGACTCGACATCGAAGAATCGCACCTCCCCCAACCAGTTCCCGGTCGCGAAGACCTTGGAGTCCGCCAGCGCGACCACCTTGGAAACCACATCCCCCTGCTTGATGCCGCGGGCATGGGTCAGGCGCTTGCCGTCGATGGTCCAGAGGGCGGTGGTGCCATCGAGGCCGCAACTGAGGAGGCGACCATCGGGCGTGAACGCCACGGACTCCACGGAACCTCCATGCGCCGACCAAGTGGCCACGCGCTTGCCCGTCTTGAGTTCCCAGGTGGAGATGGTCCCGTCGGCGGAACAGCTGGCCAGGACGTTGGAGTCGGAACGCCAGGCGAGGTCGGTGACGCTGCCCTTGTGTTGTCCGAGATTGAAGAACTCGCCGCCATTGTCGGCTTCCCAGACCATCACGTTGCCGTTGCGGTCGGAGGTCGCAAGCAAGATGCCATCGGGACTGAAGTCCGCGCCGGTCACCCATTCGGTGTGCTTGGAAATCGTGTAGAGCAGTTCGCCCGACGCCGTATCAAAGCACTTCACCTTCTTGGCGTTCGTCCCGAGGGCGATGCGTTGATGATCGGGGCTGATGTCCGCGGACATCAGTTGATCGAACTCCTTGCCGACCTCGGTGACGCGCCGACCGGACTTCACGTCCCAGACGACGGCGTGGCCAAACTTGCCGCCCCGGCCACCGCCGAGAATCAGCAAGGAACCATTGGCGCTGAACTTCAGCGACCGGGCATAACCCTCGGGATACGGGAGGACCCCCGCCAGTTCCCGGGACTCGGTATCATAAAGCAGCACCTGCTTCTGACCGGCGACCGCCAAGAGGGAGGTCCATGGGCTGGCCGCCATGGCCGTGACCGCCGTGAGGCGCGGGGTGACCACCACGGGATCCAACAGGACGTGCTCGGGACGGGCCACCGGCCCCGTAGGCTTGCCGGCGCCGGCCACCACGGTCAAGTCGACCTTGGGCTTGCTGGCCGTCCGGGCGACGCTGCCCTTGCTCTGGAGCACGCCATCGGCGATCCACTTCGAAAGCAAAGCGAGGTCCTTCGCAGGCAACGGCGCGCCCTCGGGCGGCATGAAGGGCTCTTCCTTCTGCGTGCTGCAGGTCCACAGCCGGCTGCCCCCCGGATTGCCCGGGTCGACGACCGCGCCCCCGCTGCCGCCGGCCACCAAGGCCGCGTAACTGGAGAGATCAAGGCCGCCCTTCTTCTTGTCGGGATTGTGGCAAGAGAAGCACTTGTTCTCAAGCAATGGCCGGATGTGGTCGTCGTAGGTCAGCTTGACCGTCGCCTCCTGCGCGCGGACGGCGAGGCTGGAAAGCCCCGTGGCGGCGAGGAGCAGGAAACGGCGCGAGACCGCGCCCAAACGCGAGGAGGAAGCGGCCACGGGATCAGTGGGTGAAGACGAATTCCTTGGAGTTCAGCAACGCCCAGAAGGCGTCCTCGAGCACCGCTTGGCGGCTGGCGGGGTCGGCCGCCAAGGCCTGCAGGACGGCGGCCTTCTCCGCCGGCAGCGGATGCCGACCGAAGACGCGCATGAAGAGATCCGTGACGATGGCGTCATTGGACTTCCCGTCCGCGATCAGCCGCTCGACCACCCGCCCACGCCGAATCCGGTCGTTGATGGCGTCGCCGTTCATCAAATGCAGAGCCTGCGAAAGGTTGGGGTCGGTCTTCACCTCGGTGGAGGCCACCGACTCGCGCTTCGCGCGCCCGAAGGTCGTCAGGAAGTAATTGCTCACCGCCCCGTCGGCGATCTGCACGGCGCGGGCCCCGACCGGGAGCCCTTGGAACTTGTTCGGCGTTTCCGTGATCTGCGAAATCGCGTCGAGCAGGACCTCGGCGCGGACGCGGCGGACCTGGGCGCGGGCGAAGTTCAGCTTGTCGCCGGCGTTGCTGGCGTTGGGCTTGGACGAACGCTGGTAGGCGGCGGAACTCACCACGTCCTTCACCAGTTTCCGGACGTCGTACTTGTAGTCCGTGAGACGCTGGGCCAACTGATCCAACAGCTCCGGATTGGACGGTGGGTTGGAGACGCGCACATCGTCCACGGGGTCGACCACGCCGATGCCGAAGAAGTGGGCCCAGACGATGTTGGAGATGTTGCGGGCGAACCACGGGTTGCGCGGGGAAGCGATCCACTCGGCCAAAGCCTTGCGGCGGTCGTCGCCGGGCTTGAGGTCGGGCTCCTCGCCGCCGAGGAACTTCGGCTTCACGTTGGCCTTGGTGAGGAAGTGCTGGGACTCCCCGTTCTTGTTGTTGAAGATGATCACCTCCTGGGGGTCATCGGTGTTCTTGCGGCCGATCTGGGCGAAGAAGGCGTTGAAGCCGTAGTAGTCGCTCATCGTCCAGCGGTCGAACGGATGGTTGTGGCACTGGGCGCACTGGATCCGCATGCCCATGAAGACCTGCGCCACGTTCTCGCTCAGCTTCAGCTTATCGAGTTCGGTCTGGTAGAAATTGACCGGCGGATTGGAGACCGTCCCGCCGTTGGCCGACAGCAGGTCGACGACCACCTCGTTCAAGGGTTGGTTCTGGCCGATGCGGTCGGCCAACCAATTATAGTAGAGCAGCGAGTTTTTGTAGAACGGCGGCTGGTTGTTCCCGCCATTGATGCCGGACCGGATCTGGAGCAGCTCCGACCACTTCATCACCCAGAGCTCGGTGAACTCCTTCCGTTGCAGGAGTACGTCGACCAGTTGGGCCCGCTTATCCGGACGCTTATCCGCCAGGAAGGCCTGGACCTCCTCGGGCTTGGGGTAAAGGCCCACCACATCGATGTAGACGCGGCGGACGTATTCCTCGTCGGTGCACAACCCCGACGGGGCGATGCGGAGGCGGTGCAGGCGCTCGTTGACGGCGGCATCGACGTAATTGTATTCCTCCGCCTTGGGGCGTTCGTAGACGAGACCCGCGGGGATGACGATGACTTGGGCGGTGACGCTGTAGACATCGAAGCGGGCGAGCATGAAGGCGGCGCCGCGCTCGGCGGAAGTCACCAAGCCCTGCTTGCTGACCTTCGCCACGGGGTCGTTGTTGGACATGAACAACGCGAGGCTGGTCACGTCCCGATCGGTCCCGTCCGAATAAGTCGCGCGGACGGTCACCTGCTGGGTCGCCTGGGGACCCTCGAGGACGATCTGCTTGGGGAAGACCTCGATGCCCGTGACCGTCGCGACATCGGGCGCGTCATCGGGGGCGCCGCGCGCGATCCACTCGAGCAAAGTCCGGTTATAAGGGGAATCCGCCTCGAACACCTTGTTGCCGGTGTGCGGGACGGCGCCGACGGACTTCTCGATGAGCGTGCTTTCCTCCGGGATGGCGAGGTTGATGCGGCGGCCGATCATCTCACGCGTCAGGCGGGTGTAGTCGCCGGCGGGATCCATGCCGAAGAGCGAAAGGCGGAAGCCGTCCTTACCGCGGGCCGCCCCGTGGCAACCACCCGCATTGCAGCCGCCGCGGAGAAAGACCGGCATGACGTCGAGCCGGAAGGAAACCGCGCGGTCCTTGAGCCCATCCTTGACCTTGACCGGCACCTTGGCCGACAGACCGCCCAATTCCGCGATGACTTCGGTCGTGCCGCTGTCCGCCACCGCGTGGGCGGCATAATCCTCGAGCGTCGCGACCTTCGGGTCGGCGATGCGTAAATTGGCGAAAGCGGTGACGTCGCGCGTCGTCGCGTCCTTGAACGTCGCCAGCACGACGAGCCGATGGTAGTCGCGCTTCGACTCCAAGGCGACCGCGGGCGGGAAAATCTCGAGCTTCTCGAGTTGCGCAAGCTTGGGCGCCAGGTCGGCGGGGGCGGCCAGCGCCGCCGCACCGGTAGCCAGGGAGAGGAAGAGGAGACGAAGGGATGGCATGGTCTTTACTTGTTGCCCGCCGCGGCTTGCTGACGGAGCTGTTCGAGTCGGGAAAGGACCACCGGGGCGGCAGGCGCGGCCGCGGGCTTGGCGGCCTCGGCCTTCGGCGCGTCGGCCTTGGCGACCGGAGCGGGGGCGACCTTGCGCGGGGCATCGACGCGGAGGCTCGAGCCAAGCGCAACGCGGTGCGTCGTCGTGCCGCCGGCGACCGGGATGTCGACCTGGATGAAGAGGTTGGCCATCTTGCCGGGGAAACAGTCCTTGCTCGGCTTCAGGCGGAAAGTCAGGTCCGTCGTCGCCTTCGTGACCTTGATCGGTTCGCTGGCGATGGTATCGGGAATCCCGACCAAGCGAGCGACGGCCTCTCCCTCGAACGGCTGGAGGTGTTCGAGTTTCGTCGTCACGACGCCCTCCTGCCCTTGCTCGATAGCCGCCATCGGGAACGCGGGGGCCGCGACGAAAGCCGGCTGGGTCTTCAAGCCGCAGAACGGGGACGCGTTGAAGACGCGGCCCTTGCCCGCATCGGCTTCGCCCATCACGACGAATTTCCACTCGGCCGTGGCCACGCCGGCGTTCGCGTTCAGCTGGAAGGAACAATCGTTGGCGCCGGCGGGGATGGTCATCTCGCCCAGCGAAGAGATTCCCGGGGGCGACCAGACCATGAAGACGCGGATGGCGGCGGTGAAGCCGGGCTTGCGCGTGGCCACGACCTTGAGGTCGTAGACGCCGTTCTGCACGAGCGGCACCTTGGGCGGGACGATCTCCAGCGCATACGGGGCCTCCTCGACGACGACCACCGGCAGACGGTCTTCCGTGTCGGTGAGGTAGATGACGTTGCCGTCGCGGACGACGTCGAAGTTCTGGCGGAGACGTCCGACGACCTTGTTCTGTGGGTCGACGGGCTCCAAGCGGACCGGGACGATGGCTTGACCCAACGGAGCATCGGGCGCGGCCTCGAAGAGCAACGGTACATTCGGCAGGTCCTTGGGGGCCAAGTCGGTCAGAAGCTTCACGCCCGCCGGGAGCCCGGGCGCGACAAAGCGATAGTCGCCGCCCACGCGCGTGCGGGTGAAGTTCTCGAGCAAGGCCATGCGGCCACCCCGCGGCACCGCGATGAACTGCCGGTAGTGCGAATCGTTGACCGAATACTCGGGCGAAGCGAACGTCAGGCGCGGCTGCGAAGCCGTGAGTTCGACGCGGTAGACGAACTTGGGACCGCCGCGCTCCAAGTGATCGCGGATGCTGAGCGTGTATTCCCCGTCGGCCGGCACCGTGACTTCGAAGCGCGAATCCAGGCGACGCATCCCGCCCCCGTCGTCATTGGAGATCAAGGCCGAGCCGGTGGCGCCCCGCAGGCTGATCACCGGATCCAGGGGCGACCCGAGCACCTGGGCGTAAGCGTGGCCCGTGAGCACCTGGCCCTTCTTCAAAGTGAGGCGGTAGTAATCCGCGTCGCCGGGGGTGCCGATGATGCCGTTCAACGCATAGGCCTCGGCCGGCGGGACCAGGTTGGCCTGCTCGCGGGCGTTGTTCGGTTCCGCCTCGAGGAAGTTATCGATGGCGGAAATCCGGAAGGGATTCCCCGAAGGCGCCGGCGCCTCGGCCGAGAAGACCTCATGGTTCGGATCCTCCTCGGAAGGTACCGTGACCGCGCCGGCAAACGCGCCTTGCGCGTCGATGAAACGCACGTCGACTTTCGCGCCGACCTTGCCGCCCGCCGGGAAGACGACGTCCGGACGGCGGAAATCGCCCACATGCAACCGATAGAATGAGCGCGTCGAACCGCGGTAGGAGGACTCGCGGACCATCACGAAGTAATCCCCGTCGTATTCGGCGACGAAGGAGCAGAAACCATCTTGCCGATGCAGGATGGTGTCATCGGACGCCGCCTTCTCGAAACGATCCTTGTCGAGGATCGCGATGTAAGGATCGAAGTTCAGATACCCCAGACGCAGCCCATCGACCTCGAGGCTGAGCCGCTGGCCCTTCTTCACCGTGACCTTGAAGTAATCGACGTCCTCGGTGAGGATGAGGCCCTCGATCGTGCTGTTCAAGGGAATGACCTGGGCTTGGGCGAACTCCGAGTTCGGCTCCTTCTCCTCGACCGTGGGATAGGGGCTGACGAAGAATTGGCGCGGATGGGACAGGCCCGTCCGGGTCCGAACGCGCACCAGGTGGCTCCCCAAGGTGGCGTTGGCGGCCACGGCGATGGTCAGGTCGACCTTGCCCGCGGCCACGGCATCCACGCTTTTGACGGTGAACCCCGGATCGTAGAACAGGAGCGTCTCGAAGTCCTCGAGGCGCGTCCCCGTCAGGGTGAGCTTGAACTCCGAGCCCCGCTGCCCGCCGTTGGGCTTACAACCGGTGAACTCGGGGTAAGCGGCCCGCAGTCCCGCCGTCAGGCAGAGCAGAACGGTGAAGAATCGAAGCGACATGGGGGCGGACGGGCAGCCGCGAAACGGGGCTTAGGCGAGCCACTCCTGCATGACGCGCCCGCCGTTGACGATGTCGATCGGGCGACCGCCATCCGAGACGATCCGCTTCTCGGCGTTGATGCCGAGCGCGCGATACATGGTCTTGGCGAGGTCTTCGGGGCCGACCGCCTCGCGATCGGGTTCGCCGCCGAGGGCATCGGAGGCGCCGTGGATATAGCCTTCCTTCATGCCCCCGCCGGCCAAGGCCACGGAGAAGACGCGCGGCCAGTGGTCGCGACCGTTGGTGCCGTTGACGCGCGGGGTGCGGCCGAACTCGGAACTCACCATCACGAGCGTGCGCTTGAGCATGCCGCGATCGGCGAGGTCGGTGATGAGGCGGGCGAAGGCTTGGTCGAACTGCGGGGCCTGACCGTCGAAACCGCTCTTGATGTTCGAGTGGTGATCCCAGCCGCCGAAGTTCACGGAGACCATGCGGACGCCGGCCTCGACGAGCCGACGGGCGAGCAGGAAACGCTGGCCGGCGGCGTTGCGGCCATACTCGTCGCGCATCTTCTCGGACTCCTTGGTGAGGTCGAAGGCCTCGCGGGCCTTCGCGCTGCTGACGAGGCCATAGGCGGCCTGATAGAAACTGTCCATCGCGCCGATGGCGTCGGACTTCTCGGTCTCGCGGAAATGCTGGTCGACGGTTTCGAGCAAGCTGCGGCGGCGGTCGAACCGCTGCTGGTTGATGTCCTTCGGCGAGAGCAGGTCGCGCACCGCGAAGCCCTTGTCGGCGGGATCGCTCCCCAAAGCGAAGGGGCCGTAGGCGCTGCTCATGTAGCCCGTGCCCTGTTCCGGGACGGTCTGCGACGGCACCACGACATAGGGCGGCAGGTTGTTGCGCGCCCCTTGCTCGTGCGAGATGACGGAGCCGAAGCTCGGGAACTTGATCGCCGGGCTGGGACGGTAGCCCGTGAACATGTTGTGCGTGCCGCGTTCATGCGCCGCCTCGCCGTGCGTCATCGAACGCACGACCGTCAGCTTGTTCATGATCTTGGCGATGTTGACGAATTTCTCGCCGACATACTCACCCGGGATGGACGTCTTGATCGGCGTATACGGCCCGCGGTAATCCGGGGAAGCAAACGGCTTCGGATCCCAAGACTCGTGCTGCGCCATGCCGCCGGGCAGGTAGATGTGGATGACCGCGTCGGCGGTCGCGGCGTAGCCCTCGACCTTGGGCAATTCGAGCGCCTGGAGCTGCATCAGCTTGGGCAGGGTCAGACCGAGGGTGCCCAGCATCCCGACGTGCAGGAAGTCGCGACGGCTGAAGCCGGCGCCGATGGTGGGATGGTCACCTTGGCAGAAACGGTGCATTTTCATGGCAGCAGGTACGGGGGCGGGGGTTGCGGGTAAGACAGATGAAGACGCCTCAGGTTGCCGTTTAAATAACAAAAATAGAACAATTCCGCCCCCGCGGAGCCGCCCCCACCCCCACCCGGCCGGCCGGCACCGCCCCCGGAGGGACCAGCCGCGCCAAAACCCGTTTTTGACATTGGTACCGAGGTGGCATAGAAACCCACCTTCACCCCATGAGCACCCCTGAAACCGACGGTCCGAGCGAAGAACCCAAGTCCCTGACCTGGGGGTTCCGCCTGCTGCTCGTCTCCTCCGCCCTCTACATCGCCGGGTGTTCCGCCTACTTCTCCGTGCGGGGACTGGGCCTCCTCTTCGTCGGCTCGGAGATTCCCGTCATGGTCATGGCGGCGAGCCTGGAGGTCGGCAAGCTGGTCGCGGCCTCCTTCCTCTACCGCTACTGGGACCGCATCAACGGCGCGATGCGCTTCTACCTCACGGTGGCCGTGCTGGTGCTCATCGCCATCACCTCGCTCGGCAACTACGGCTTCCTGGCGCGCGCCTACGAGAAGACCCACACCCAGATCGTCATCAACGAAGGCCAGATCGCCGAGATCGAAAAGGAAATCGCCGAGATCAACAAGCAGGTCGAGGACGCCCGCGGCAAGAACAGCCGCGTGAACACCTCGAGCCGCGAGGACCTCGTCAAGGCCCAGGCCCGCCTGGTCCAGGCCACGGAAGACCAAGCCAAGGCCCTCGCCCGCGTCCAAGAACAGCGCAAGACCCTCGCGGAGCGCCGGGCGGCCGAAATGGCGGCCCCGACCCAGCGCGCGCGCGACCAGAGCGACGCCCTCTCCAAGTCCATCGCCGCCGAAGAAGCCGCCATCGCCAAGAACGTCGCCGCCGAGGAATCGACGATCGTCGGCCTGAACGAGCGGATCAAGGTGCTCGACCAAGCCGTCGCCGCCTACACCAGCCAAGGGACGACCAGCCAATTCCTCTTCTTCGAGAAGGACAACGTCCGGAAGGGCCAGGAACTGCGCGAACAGCAGAAGCCGGAACGCGATGAAATCCTCGCGAAACTGACCGAAACGAGCAACCGCCTGGAACGCATCCGCGCCGACGCCAACGCCCGCATCAAGGGCATGCGCGCCGACCAAGCCCAGGTGAACGCGACCTCCGCCCAGGAGACGGCCGCGCTCCGCGCCACCTTCGACAAGGAACTCGCCCGCCTCGACACCGAGGAAAAGGACCTCCGCAAACTCGGGGCCGCGGAGATCGCCGACCTCGAGAAGAAGGTCGCCGCGCTCAACGAGCAGGGCCAGGGCAAGGTCACGATGACCGAAGCGGAAATCGAGAAACTCTACGCCTCCGTCCGCCAACGCAACGTCGAGGTGAACCGTCTGCGCGAACAGATCGCATCCTCCGACATCGGCTCCTACCGTTTCGTGGCGCGCGCGTTCGATGCCGAAGCCGATGATGTGGTGAAGTGGTTGATGCTTTCGCTCGTGGCGGTCTTCGACCCTCTGGCGGTCTGCCTCGTCGTCGCCTTCAACATGGCCGTGACGCAGCGCCGGCGCTCCGCCGCCGTGGCCGGCAGCGATGGCCCCGGGGGAACGAGCACCTCCGCACCCGTGCACCGCAAGACGCCCTGGACGGCCCTCGAGGTCACCATCGTGGTCATCCTGACCTCGGTCATCGCGCTCATCGCCGCTTGGTTCTTCATCACGGAACGCTCCAACTCGAACGCCCGTTCGAACGCGAACTCCACCATCTTCATCCCGGGCGAGAGCTTCGCGGTCGTCACCTTTCGGCCCGATGAACTGCGCCAGAAGTCCAACCAAGCCTTTCCGGCCTGGCTGGAACGCACCGGCGGCAAGGGCATGTCCGCCGCCGTCGCCGAACTCGTGAAGAACGGCCTCGACCCGCACTCCGAACTCTACGCTTTCGTCAAGTTTCCCACCCAGAAGATCGCCGCGCCGGACGCCAACCGCCCGGTGATGATCTGCGGGCTGGTCATCCGCGTCCAGGATCCGGTGGTGGCGGAAGCCGCCCTCTCCCGCGTGGCGGACCAGATGAACAACTCGCTGCGGGGCGAGACCGGCAAAGCGACCTCGCACCTGACCCGCAGCCGCTCGATGATCCGACATGGGGAGGGCCGGTATATGGATCCAGAAGGCGGGTTTTTTACCTTTGGTCTGACGAACCGGACCGCCATCATCTTAGTTGAGTTCGAAGGCAACCCGCAGGCCCCTTGCGTGGAAAAGGAAATCCGCCAGTGCCTCACGCCGCCCCCCCGCAAGCCCACCAAGGGCACCGAGAACCGCGACAAGCTCCCTGCCTACGCCTGCAGCCAAGCGGGCGCCCTGACGTTCTGGTTCGATGCCAACCGCTTTTTCCGGAGCCTGCCGATGAGCACGGCCACCAAGCAGCGCTACGAACAACTCCAGCCCTCCTTGGACTTCGAACTGCTGCTGTCGCTCCGGACCGAAGGGAACGACACCCTGCGCCTGAACGGCAGCTACCTCTACCAGTTCGATCGCTTCAATGAAGCCTCGCCCCGGGAGCCGCTCAAGCTGCTCGCCGCGGTCGACGCGCCGTCCACGCCCGACCTGGGCTGGAAACTGATCAACCGTTGCATCGATACCATCGACTACGACGCGATGGTCGAACGCATGCGCGGTGCCCTCGGCGACGACAAGGCGCCCGGCGCCCAGCAGGTGCATGTGCTCAAGGACATCTCCTCGTCCCGCGACGCCAAGTTCACGATGACGGCACGCTTCGACGCCAAGGCCGGCCCGCCCGTCATGGCGGCGATGTCGATCCTTTCGCAATAAGGCATGAAGGCGCGGCGCTCACTGAACCTCCTGGTCGCCGCCGCGGGTTTGGTGTTCCTCTCGGGTTGCGCCACCGAGACGCTCACCGATAGCGCCTTCTGGTCCTACCTGCCATTCAGCTCCTCCAAGGGCGGCAAGGGCTCCGGCGGGCACGGCGCAGGGTCCGCTCCGCCAACCTCGCACGAAGCCAAGCCCGACGCCGTCTCCGGCGCTCAGTCCAACCTCACCACGCCGCCGACGCGTTCGACGGATCCGATTTCCGAAGGTTGGAACGACCCCGTAGTTCCGAAGAAAGACGCCGGCGTTCCGACACCGCCGCCCCAGGCGAAGGGCGCCGACACCGGCCACGCTCCACCATTGCCCGCACCAGGCCCAGCGACCGCCGAGCCGATGCGCAACCCGGACCGCACACCCGGACTTTCGGGCACGCCCACACCCGGAGTTAAAGCTTCAGACACCGCCCCCACCCTACCCGCTCTCGCTGGCCGCACAGCGGATGCAGGCCGTCCCAGTGCGCTTGGCTTACCCTCACTCGACCGCAACCCGCACGGGGCGAACGCCAAGGACGCGGCACACCTCGGAGACTCCGCCAGTCCTTCGCCGATGGATGGTCCGGTCGGGTCCCGACCGCGCCTCCCCGAAACCCCTGCACCGACGGGCAAAGGTCAGCGACCCCCTTTACACCTTCCTGAACTCATCGTCGATGGCAGCGGTCCCATGACCGTGGGTAAGCCGACGCTGGCGGAACTGCCGAAGCGCGCGCCCCTCCCGACACCGGAGGGCAGCCTCAGCCTCCCTCCCGAAATCGTGGGGCCGGCCAAGGTGGCGAATCCTGATCGGGACGTACGGCGTTTACCGCGCGCCATCACCGAGAGCCCTCAGCGCGCAGCCCCTGCTGCGGGTTCGCTCCCGCTCCCGGGCTTCCCCGCAGAGGGCCCGAAGCGCGTCCCCGCCCAAGCCTCATCCGCCGGCCCCGTCTTGGGCCAACCCCAAGCCACCGCGACCCAGCGTGGCGGCCCTGGGATTGTCATCCCGGGCGCTCCGGCGACCCCAGTTACCGATGGGCGCACCTTGACCAGCGGAGTCGCCGAAGTCGCCGGAGGCCCCTTGGCACCGAAGGCCATCGGTCCGGCCGCCCACCTACCCAACGTCGGTCCGACTTCGCCGCTACCCTCGACCCCGATTCCGGCCCCCTTCCGACTCAGCGAATGGATTTCCAACGACGCCATGCATCAAGCGTGGCGTCGGCAGCAAAGCCAACGGGCCCAACTCGAGCCGGAGATCCGCGGCGGTGAGCAGCAACGCCTACGCCTGCTCCTCGACACCTACCTGCTGCGCGCGAAGCCGGCGGATCAGTCCGAGAAGTAAGCGCCCCGCCGGGCTTAGGCCCAAGGGATCGTGAACTGATTCTGCTTCGACGCGTTCAGCTGCTTACGCGTCGGGGAGTAGTCATAGGTCTGCATGGTGCCGTCCTTGCGTATCTCGATCAGGCGCAACCAGCCGTCCCCGCCATTGGGCTTCATCTGGAAATTGACGAGCACCTGCGGCACGGCGTGGCCTTTCGCCGTTGACGTGACCACGCGGCCGAGGCCGTCGCCGAGGACGTGGCCGTTGAGGGTCAGGAGGAAGTTCTCGTGCCGCGAGATCAGCTTGGCCCAGAGCTCTTCACCGTCGTTGACGTCATCCCCGCCTTGCTTGGCCATGACGTAAGCGTGCGGATTCCAATCCTGCTTGGCACCCCACTTCTTCCAATCGTAGCGGGTCTCATCGTGATAGATGAGCACGTGGGTCAAGAGGATGACTTCGCGGTCCGGATGGCCGGCGACGACGGCATTGGCCCAGCGGACGACATCCTCGCGGGGGCCGAATTCGAGGCAGAGCACCAGGAACTTGCGACCGCCCGCCTCCAGGAAATGCCAGCTGTTCTCGGTCCGGGCGGGCTCCTGGTCGTAATTGCCCTTCCAATGCTTGGCCGCCGCCAAGTCCTTCACCGGGAAGAATTCGGACATCATGCTGGAGCGGTCGGAGCCATTGCCCCGCAGGCCGTAATCATGATTGCCGGGCACCAGGCACATCGGGACCTGCGCGTCCATGAGCACCTGCATGGCCTGCCGCGCGTTGGTCCATTGTGGGACGGTGTTTTGGTTCGTGATGTCGCCCAGATGGAAGACCCCGGCGAGGCGGCGGCGCTCGCGTTGCTCCACGAGCCAGCGGGTTTGCGCGAGGTAGGTCTCCGGGTATTTCTCGGAGTAATACTGGGTGTCGGGCAACACCGCGAAAGTGAAGGAACCCTCCGCCGGCAGCGGCGGCTCGCCATCCACGAACACCGCGTCGGCGTATGGGTTGGGCTTAGCCTTGGCGGGGGCGGGCTTGGGGTCGGCGGCGCGGCCGACGAACGGCAGGCAGCCCAGCGTGAAGGCGGCGCCGGTCAGGAGGAAGTCGCGGCGCGAAGGCGTACGGGGAGTGCTCCCAGGGGTTGGAGTCATGCGGCCAAACTAAAAGCCGCCGGCGAGCCTGCGAGGCTAATTCGCGCCGCCAACGAAACGGGCGAGGTTGCCCTCGCCCGTTCGCATCGACCTTGGCTGAAGCTTACTTGAGCTCCGCGACCTGGATGTTGCGATACTCGACCTTCATCTTGAGCCCGCCATGGATCTGCAGGCCGATAGCGTAAGGGGTTGGGTAGGCGGGATCGGTGAGCTGCGAGACTTGCTCGCCGTTGAGCCAGACGGTGTAGGTGTCGCCCTTGGCGCGGAAGACGATCTGGTTCCAGGCGTCCTTCTTCCAGAGTTTCTCGACCTTCGGCGCAAAACCGGCTTCGGGGTACTTGCCGACGTAATAGGTACAGGTCATATCCTTCTTCAGGCTGCGCGAGACCCCGATCTGCATCTGCATGTCTTTCTTACCGGCCGTATCCCGGCGCACCATGATGCCGCTGTCGATCTCGCCGCTAAAACGGCACTCCAGGGAGATGACGACGTCACCATAGGCCTTCTCGGTGTAGAGCATGTTGCCTTTGAGCTTTTCGTCGTTCTCGCCGACGAGCACGCCGTCCACGACCTTCCAGAACTTATTGTCCTTGGCGTCCTTCCAGCCAGTCAGGTCCTTGCCGTTGAAGGCGGAAACGTAGTCGACCTTGGGCACAGGCTCGGAAGCGGGGGCATCGGCGGCACGCAGGGTGGCCGTCAGAGCCAAAGCCAAGAGGGAGAGGAAGCGGAGGGAGCGCATGGGGGTAGGCAGAAGAGACCTAAAAGGTGGGCCGGTTGCAAGCCTTGGCCTCCTTTCAAATTGCCAGCCCCCGCCGACTGCCCTTAACAAGACCCACCCCCATGCGTTCGCTCCTCCCTTCCCTCGCCCTCCTGGTCGCCGCTTCCAGCGCTTTTGCCGCCGAAGCCAAATACGAATTGGTCCCCGACTTCATCAAGCCTGCCGAAGGCCGCAAGACCATCGGCAACGGCCACGGCGAAATCGCCGTCGACTCGGCCGGCCTCATCTACGTCAGCGTCCAGGAGGCGAACGCCGGCCTACAGGTCTACGACCAGACCGGTAAGTTCGTGAAGGCCCTCAAGCTGCCCAACTCCCTCCACGGCTTCGTCATCCGCAAGACCACCGAAGGTGAATTCATCTTCGCCGCCGTCCTCAACGAACAGCGCCTCATCAAGTGCACCCTCGACGGCACCATCGTGATGGAGATCAAGGCCGACGACTTCCCCGCCGCCCAAGGCAAGACGAAGGACGGCAAGAACGCCCTCAAGCTGACGAACTGCGACGTGGCCGCCAACGGCGACATCTACATCGTCGATGGCTACGGCAAGAGCTGGATCTTCCAGTTCGATAAGGCGGGCAAGTTCAAGCAGGTCTTCGGTGGCCCGACCCAGAAGGTCGCCGAGAAGGCTTTCGCCAACACCCACAAGGTCTTCGTCGACAACCGCTACGCCCCGGCCCGCTTGCTCTGCCTGGACCGCGGCAACAACCGCATGTTCCACCTCGACCTCGACGGCACCAACCCGCAGATGATCGCCGACAAGGGCCTGCGCAACCCCTCCTCCGCCTCGTTCCATGGCGAGTTGATGTGCGTCGCCGAAATCGCCGGCCGCGTGTCCGTCTGGAACAAGGAAGGCAAGATGGTCGCCGAACTCGGCGCCAACGACACCAAGGGCCAGACCAACACCCCGGGCGTGAAGCCCGAGGCCTGGCGCACCGGCATCGTGACCTCGCCCCACGGCATCACCTTCGACGGCAAGGGCAACATCCTCGAGACCGAGTGGAATCAGTTCGGTCGCGTGCTCCGCTGGGACGCCAAGTGATCCGCGGACTGCGCACCGTCTGCCTGCTAGGGGGAGCCTTGTTGCTCCCCCTGTTTGCGTCTGCGCATAATGGCGAGTGGTTGCTCGCGAAGTGCACGATCAGCGGGGATAACAGCGTGACGGTGCGCATCACCGCCGACGCCGAAGCCAACCCGCGCATCAAGACCCAGGAGGACCTCGTCCGCGAGACGAAGGGCCTGCTGCTGGTGCATGACGGCAAGACGACAACCGACTTCCTGACCTTGGCGAACCGGATCGACCGCGGGGTCGATGACCGCCTCGACCCCGCCGCCCCGCTCGGCCACACGCCCGAGGAGCTGGCCAAAGCCTACACGCTGCTGAAGCTCACCGCGCAGGCCAGCCTCACGCCCCGCAAGTTCACGCTCCGTCTGCCGGAAAACAGCCCGCACACGGTGATCCTTTGGTTGGTCGATGAGCGCCTGGAGCAACAGGAGCCGCGCTGGGTGATGCTCATCGGTGGCGATGAATCGCCGTTGATCGAGGCCGACCGGAGAACCATAGAAGAAGACCGCCCTTGGTGGCAAAGGCGTGGCTGGCGCACGCTCGTCGTCTTCGGCCCCTTCGCTTTGCTCGCTACTTGGCTGGCCCGTTGGATCGTGCGGAACGTAATGCCCTGATCAGCCGCAGACGGCTTCGACGAAGCCACCCTTGGCGTCGAAGTGCGGGTTATGCCCGCTCTCCGGCAAGGTGACGAAATCCACCTGCGGGAAATGCGTCCGGATCAGCGGCAGGTCTTCGTCGCGCACGTAGCTGGACTTCCCGCCGCGGATGAAACGCGTCGGGCCGGACCACGTTTCATCGGGTCCGATGGGGTTGCCGAGGATTTCGGGAATCGCCTCGGTCAAGGCCGCGCGATTCACGGTCCAGCGCCAGCGGCCTTCGGCATCTTGGCCTAGATTGGTCAGGATGAACTGACGCATCCCCCAGTCGGCGACCAGCGGAGTCAGCAGCGCATCGGCGTCCTTGCGCGTCTTGATCGCAGTCAGGTCCAAGGCGTTCATGGACGCGAACTCCACGCGCACGCGGTCCCCATAGGCGCGGGGAGCGATGTCGACGATGGTCAGGCGGGAGACGAGGTCGGGCCGATCCAGCACTAGCCGCATGGCGGTCTTGCCGCCCATGCTGTGCCCCATCAGGTGCACGGGGCCCAAGGCGAGCTTTTCGAGCAGCGCGATGACATCTCCGGCCAAAGCCCGATAGCTACAGTCCTCGCCCCAGGGTGAGGAGCCATGGTTGCGCAGATCCGGCGCCAGCACGCGGTAGCCGCGCTCAGCCAAGGCCACGCCCGCGGACTGCCAATTGCGCGACGAACCCAAGAGACCATGGAGCACGACCAACGGCGGGCCTTCCCCGCCGAGTTCGCGGAGCGCCAAGGTCAGCGGAGCACTCACTGGATGATGCGGCCGGATTGGATCGAGATGCCGGAAAGATTCATCTCGAAAGCCTTCGGGTTCGGCGAGGCGGCGAGGCCGGCGGCCTTGCTGACCTTGCCCGCACGGACCATCCGCACCAAGTCTTGGTTGATCGGACGCGAGCCGACGTCGGCGCCGCCTTCCACCAGTTCCGGGACGCGTTCGAATTGACCATCGGCGAGGAGACGCTTGGCCAACGAGTCGACGATGAAGACCTCCATCGCGGGGAGGACACCTTCGCCGTCGAGGCGTGGGACGAGCGTCTGCACGAGGACGGCCTTGAGCGAGGCCGCGATGGAACGACGCGCCAAGGAAAGCTGCTCCGGCGGGAAAAACTCGAAGAGACGCTGGACGGCCTGCTGGGCGGTGCCGGCGTGCAGGGTGGAAAGGACGAGGTGGCCCGTCTCGGCGGCATGGAGGGCCGTTTCAAAGGTCTCCTTATCGCGCATTTCACCGACGAGGATGACGTCGGGGTCTTGGCGCAGGGCCGCACGTAGACCCATCGGGAAGGACTCCACGTCGATGCCGATTTCGCGCTGGCTGAAGGAACTGCGCTGGTCCGCGTAGACGTATTCCACCGGGTCTTCGAGCGTGATGACGTGCAAGGCCGAGTGTTCGTTCACATGGCGGAGCATCGCGGCGAGGGTCGAGCTCTTACCCGAACCGGTCGGACCACAGACCAGCACGAGGCCTTCCATCAACTCGAGGGCCTTGAGCATGGTCTTCTCATCGAGGTTGAGCTCGGCGAACTGCGGGGGCTTGACCTTCACCAAGCGCAGCACGGCGGCCGGCTGGTTGCGCTGCAGGAAGGCGTTCACGCGGAAGCGGCCCTTACCTTGCGCCATGCGATCAAAGGAATAATCGACCTGGCTATCGCGCGCCCAGCGCTCGCGGAATCGCGTCGGCAAGGTCGCGTCGACGAAGGCGTTCAGCTGTTCGGCGGTCAAAGGCGCCATCTCGGCCTCGACCAGCTGGCCGGCGACACGCATCAGGGCCGGACGACCGGTCTTGAGATGCACATCGCTCGCGGCGTTCTCGACGGCGAGGGCCAGGAGGTCCTCGAAGATCTTGGGTAGGTCGGCCATGAAGGAGACCCCAAGGTAAGCCTGCGGTCGCCGAAGGGTCGAACCATAATTCTCAGCGGTGCACGCTGGACAGCCCGCGGCGGGCTTTTAGGAATTCTTACATGCGACCCCGCTCCGCCCTCTTCGCCCTCCTCTACCTCGCTGCCCTCCCCCTTGCCGCAGTCGAAATCCTGCCCGCCACCGGTGCGGACAAGCTCGCGGAACCGTTCAGCGTGGACTTCGACGCCCAAGGGAAGCTCTACGGTGTGGAGTTCACGCCCAGCAATCAAGTCTTCGAAGTCCGCGACGGGAAGATCCACGCCATCGCGGGTGTGCGCTGGAACAGCGGCCCCAAGGGTGCGCAACCGCCAGCGCCTGCCAAGGCGAAGGACCTCTCTCCGGCCGTCTTCAACGGCATCCATGACATCGCCGTCGCCCCCGATGGCTCCATCTACATCGCCGATACTTTCCAGAACCGCATCGTCCGTCTGGACCCCAAGACCTATGCCGCCACCGCCTTCGCGGGCACGGGCGAGACGGGCTTCGCCGGCGACGGCGGCCCCGCCGCGCAGGCTAAATTCAACAGCCCCTTCTGCTGCTCGCTCTCGCCGGACGGAAAATCGATGGTCATCGCCGACCTCGGCAACTCGCGCGTCCGCCGCATCGACCTCGCCACGAACCGCATCGAGACCATCGCCGGCAACGGCAAGCGCGGCATCCCCGAGGCGGGGTCGCCGGCGTTGACCGCGCCGCTCAACGGACCGCGCGCCACGTGCGTGGCCAAGGACGGCACTGTCTATATCGTGCAACGCGAAGGCCATTCGCTCATCGCGCTCAAGGACGGCAAGGTGAAGACGGTCGTGAACGTCGCCGGCAAAAAAGGCGCCGCAGGCGACAACGGCCCGGCGGCCGAGGCCCAACTCAATGGTCCCAAGTACATCTGCATGGACGCCAAAGGCCGCGTGCTGATCGTCGATACCGAGAACCACGCCATCCGCGCCTACGACCCTTCCAAGCAAACCCTTGAAACCGTGGTCGGCACGCTCGGCAAAGCGGGCGCCAAGATCGCCCCTGACTGGGCCGGCACGCAACTCAAGCGCCCGCATGGAGCGCGCATCGGCCCGGATGGAAAACTCTACGTCAGCGACAGCGAGAACAACCGCGTCCTCGTTGGTGCGGCCCCGTAAGCACAGACGGGGAGGTAGGTACTTGCCAGCGCGTCTTCCGGCCGCTGTACTTGGCCCGTGAATATCCTCCGTTCAGCGGTTAGCCTCCTTCTTCTGACCTCCGCCATGCTCGGCGCGGGCGAGCCGATCAAAGCCATCAGCGGAGACGGCCTGCGCGAACCCCATAGCCTGGCGTTCGACGCCCACGGCACGCTCTATGGCACGGAATCCGTCAGGACCAACCGCATCTTCAAACTGCAGGGCGGCCGAATCGAATTCATCTCCGGCGTGCGCTGGGACAGCTCCCCCAAGGGGCAGACACCCCCGGCGCCCGCCAAGGCCTTGGACCTCGCGCCCGCCCTCTACCATGGACCGGCGGATATCGCCGTCGCGACCGACGGCTCGCTCTACGTGATCGACACCTTCCAACACCGCGTCGTGCGGCTGGACCCGGAGACGTCCGCGACCACCGCTTTCGCCGGGACCGGCCAAGCCGGCTTCGCCGGCGATGGCGGACGCGCCGACCGAGCGCGCTTCAACATCCTCTCCGGTGGCGTCATCGACCCGACCGGCAAGCACCTGTTCGTCGCCGATCTCGGCAACCACCGCGTGCGCCGCATCGACCTCGCGACCCAGGTCGTGACGACGGTCGCCGGCAACGGACAGCAAGGCCTCCCGCAGGACGGGGCGGACGCGCTCCAGACCTCGATGGACTACGTGCGCAGCGTGTGCGTGGCCAAGGACGGCACGGTTTACGCGCTGCTGATCCGCAAGGATGCGCTCGTCGCCATCAAGGACGGCAAGGTCGAGGTCGTCGTCAACAAGGCGGGGCTGACCGGCCCAGCCACGGAGGGCCCCGCGGCCGAAGCACGGATGAACAAGCCCAAATCCATCGCGATGGATGCCAAGGGGAACGTGCTCATCCTCGACACCGAGAACCACTGCCTGCGGCTCTTCGACCCAGCGAAAAAGACCATCCGCACGATCGCGGGCAACGGACACGCCGGCTCCGCCCTCGGGAAGGATTGGGCGAGCACGCAGCTCAACCGCCCCCACGGGGCCCGGATCGGACCGGACGGGCGCCTCTACGTGGCCGACAGCGAAAACAACCGCATCCTCGTCGGAACCGCCCCTTAAGCAGGCTTTGGGCTGGAGCGGCGGGTTTTTGGGTTTGTCACCTGCGGGCGGGGCGGGTTGTTTTCTCGGTCATCACCCGTCGCAATGTCCACTCCCGGTTCCACCCCTTCGCGTCCTGGACGCCCGTTCGGCCCTCAGGCCTACGCCGGCGCCCACACCGCCCTCGTCACCCCGTTCCTGAACGGTCAGGTGGCTTGGGCTGACCTGCGAAAGTTGGTCGATTTCCAGATCAAGGAAGGCATCGACGGCCTGATCTCCGTCGGCACGACCGGCGAGTCCCCCACCCTCGACTACGATGAACACGTCGAAGTCATCGAGAAGACCGTCGAGTACGCCGCGGGCCGCGTCCCGGTCATGGCCGGCACGGGCTCCAACGCGACCACCGAAGCCCTCGACCTGACCAAGCGGGCCGACCAAGCCGGCGCGGATGCCTTCCTGCTCGTCGCTCCGTATTACAACAAGCCCAGCCAAGAAGGCCTCTATCGCCACTTCTCGCTCTTGGCGGAGTGCACGGCCAAGCCGATCATGCTCTACTCGATCCCGGGCCGTTGCGGCATCGAGATCACCGTCGAGACCGTCGTCCGTCTCCGCCAGAAGCACCGCAACATCATCGGCATCAAGGAAGCCGGCGGCCAGGTCGACAAGGCCGCGCGCCTCGTGCGCGAGCTCGACCCCGAGTTCCTCGTCCTCAGCGGCGACGATTCCCTCACGGTCGCCTTTGGCGAAGTCGGTGGCCAAGGCATCATCTCCGTGGCGTCCAACTGGCTGCCTGGTCCGGTCGCGCAGCTCGCCGCCCTCGTCCGCCAGAAGAAGTTCGCCGAAGCCAAGGTGCTCCAAGCCAAGTTGGCCGACATCTTCAAGACCCTCTTCATCGAGCCCAACCCCGTGCCCGTGAAGCACGTCATGCAGCGTTCCGGCCTGATCCAGTCCGGCGAAGTCCGCCTCCCGCTCTGCGAGATGTCCGACGCCAACCGCCGTCTCGTCGAAGCCTGCGCCGACGCCACCCTCGCCAATCTCCGATGAGCCAACCGATCCGCATCCTCCTCAATGGCGCCAAGGGCCGCATGGGCCTCGCCATCGCCAACGTGGCCGTTTCCGAGCAGGCCGTCATCGCCGCGGGCGTCGACCAGGGCGACAACCTGGCCGCGCACATCGGCGCCGCCGACGTCGTCATCGATTTCTCCTTCCACTCCGCGACCCTCGCCGTCGCACAGCTCTGCGCCCAGCACAAGAAGCCCCTGGTGATCGGCACCACTGGCCACACCGCGGAAGAGAAGGCCGCCATCACCGCCGCCATCAAAGGCCTCCCCGTCGTGTGGGCCGGCAATTACTCCGTCGGCGTGACGCTCCTGAACGCGCTTGTCCGCCAAGCCGCCCGCTCGCTCGCCGACGCCGGCCGCTGGGACGTCGAAGTGCTCGAGATGCACCACCGCCTCAAGAAGGACGCCCCTTCCGGCACCGCCGAAACGCTGCTCAAGATCCTGCTCGAAGAACGTCAGCTCGCCAAGGAAGCCCTGAAGCATGGCCGCGAAGGCTTGGTCGGCGAACGCCCGCTGAATGAGATCGGCGTGCACGCCATCCGCGGCGGCGACGTCGTCGGTGACCACACCGTGCTTTTCGCCGCGGAAGGCGAACGCCTCGAACTCACGCACAAGGCCTCGAACCGCGAGATCTTCGCGCGTGGCGCCGTCCGCGCCGCCCGCTGGCTCAAGTCCCAGCCCGCCGGCCTGTATGGCATGGAAGACGTGTTGGGATTGAAGTGAGCGAAGCCAGGCAGGGACAGCACCACGTGCTGTCCTAGTGTGTTCTATCGGGTAGGGGCGCGACTACGTCCCGACCGCGTGGGTGGCTAGCTTGGCACGCAGTGCCAACCCTACCACATTGGAAACGGACGCAAGGCAGTCGTACCCCTACCACAAGTTAGAACGAGGACAGCACGTGGTGCTGTCCCTACCCTTAGCGCCCCTACCTCTTCTACCGCCCGAGCGCGGCGCGGACCAACTGATCCGCGGTGGCGCCGGGACCGAGCTTGGCGATGGCCGTCCGGACTCCCTTGTCGGCGTCGACGGGCTTGAAGCCCAAGGCGACCAGCGCGGAGACGGCATCGGAGGCCGGGGTCGGTGCGCTCACGGCCGCGGCCACGGCCGCCATCGTCACGGCACCGGGGGCTTCGAGGCCGACCTTATCCTTCAGTTCCATGACGAGACGTTCGGCGGTCTTCTTACCGATGCCTGGGCACTGCGACAGCAAGGCGACGTCGCCGCGGATGATGGCATCGCGCAGGATCGGCAACGACAGGCGGCTCAAGATGTTCAAGGCCATCTTCGGACCGACGCCCGAGACCTTTTCGACGAGGAGCTTGAAGAATTCGCGTTCCTCGGCGACGGCGAACCCGTAGAGGGCTTGGCCATCTTCGCGGAAGACGTGGTGGATGAGCAGGAAGACCTCGGCGCCCAGTTTCGGCAGGCGCTCGGCGGTCGTGACGGGCACGTTCACTTCATAGCCCACGCCCGCGGACTCGATGACGACGCGCAGGACGCCGGCTTCGATGAGTTTACCGCGGAGGGAGACGATCATGGCGGGAGTGAAGCGGTTCGGAGGCGGGAGTTAAGCCCGAATCTCGATGATGAAGCCCTTCAGGTAGCGGCTCTCCGGGAAGTTCAGCAGCACCGGGTGGTCGGCCGGCTGCGACGTACGCTCCAGGACCACGGCCTCGCGGCGGGCATCGGCGGCCGCGGCCTCGATCAGTTCGAGGTACATCTCTTCCGTCACGCGGTGCGAGCACG